>SKEU01000551.1_pt1 | contig 23836 bp, 17 predicted proteins | sample 4819571 | NCBI WGS metagenome assembly SKEU01 (sample SAMN11008801, study PRJNA524170) | human gut metagenome | biome: Human fecal sample; material: Feces; isolation source: fecal sample from pouch patient p8, p16 | host: Homo sapiens | place: Israel: Tel-Aviv | collected 2015-06-23
CCATTATATAATTCCATAAACTCTTTAGCAAACTTTGCGATAAGTTCATGATCAAGTGTAGTAGCTAAGATTTCTTCACTATCATTAGCTGTTGATATCCAAGATTCGCTGTTACAGAAACGCTATCGCATAAAGCATTCGTAATTAAGGACTTTCGTCTATTCCCTTGTCATTAATACAACCGTCTCCTCAACAAATTCAAGTTAGCAAGTACACATTATATCAATAAGAACTTCACGAATGTCCATTATTGGCTATTTAATTTGGTTGTCAAGCTCAATACCCTGTTCCGCTAAACCAAAAACTAACTCCTTAAAACTTTCTGCAATAATTTCTAAATCATCAACCGATGTCACATATACATCATGTGGCAAAACAACAATTTTGTCTGTTTCCTTTAAAATACAAACTAAACTTCCATCACCTAAACCGCCAATAGGAAAAACAGTATTATTTGATATGTTGCTTTCTTCGTCGTCGCTATAGTTTGCAATAAAAGCAGGGTATTCACAACCTAATTCCTCTAAAGTGAAAATCCATGGATCAACAAAATGGCAGCCACCAAATTCCTTGAGTAAATATCGATATTCTGACGGAATTGGTTCGAATTTGTTTTCAAACTCAGATATGTCTTTTTCGGACTCCGGGTGATATTTGCTGTGCGTGTCAGCCATAACGCTATAAGCTTTTCTTAGTAATTTAATCTCTGCTTTTGTTAATTCCATATGCTTTCTCCAATCAATACGATGAATTATCTTTTGTTCACCTTATCCACCTTTGAAAATCAGCCCAAACAAACGGGAATTGGTTATCCTTTTCCGCAAGCTCCTTTTCCAATATTGCCCTCAACATTATGATAAAATATCCGGCACTTTTCCTGCGTAAATGCAGAAAGTCATATGCTGTCATTCTTTTCTATTCAATCATTTTGAAGTGTCTCAAGGCATCCATGATAGCTTCTTCTTTTTCAGGTGTACACTGTGGAATAATTTGTTTCTCCTTTTTAGACTTGTTGTAATGTTCTCGTAATTCTATTCCACATTTCCTTTTTATCTGTGTAATATATAATGTCGGAACTTTTAATTCAAATTTATTCCAAACATATTCTTTGATTTGAGCATATGTTGCCTTACTTTCAGCACTGGTCAAATCAAGCTCATCCAGCTCAATTTCAACTTCTATATGCTTATCGACATCGAGTTTGGACAAAAGTGCTACCGTCTCAACATGCGCTGTCATTGGAAACATATCCACTGGTTGTACTTCTTTTAGTTCATAGCCATAGTGTGTCAATATTTCAATGTCTCGCGCCATGGTTGCCGGATTACAGGATACGTAAACGATACGTTTAGGTTCCATTCCTGCTGCAGAGGTTAGTACTTCTTCTTTACAGCCTGCGCGGATTGGATCAAATACGATCACGTCTGGTCGTACGCCCGCTTTGTAGAGTTTTGGCATTTCTACGGCCGCATCAGCGACGATGAATTCAGTGTTGTCATAGCCATTATTTCGGGCATTTTCACGAGCATTGATAATGGCTGGCTCTACGATTTCAATGCCGATAACATGTTTCGCTTTATGAGCCAAAAACAGTGAAATGGTACCCGTACCACAATACGCATCGATAACGGTTTCATTACCTTTAAGATCCGCATAGGCTAATGCCTGATCATAAAGCACCGTTGTTTGTTCTGGATTCACTTGGAAGAATGAATGTGGTGACAAGTTAAAACGTAGGTCCTTAATATGATCAGTGATTGTACCATCTCCATAGATAACATGATTAGTAGGACCTAAAATGACATTGGTTCGTTTACCATTCACATTATGAACGATGGTTTCCACTTGTGGTATACGATTGGTTATGTTTTTAACCCATGCTTCTTGATGCGGTAAATGTTCAGTAGCAGTTACGAGAATAACCATCCATCCAGATTGCCCAATGCGACCGATTACATGTCGTAATACACCTTTGCCTGTATGTTCATCGTACGGCTCAATATCAAGTTCTTTAGCAATGTCATAACAAACTTGAGCAATAGTATTATTTCCATCATCCTGGATAGGACAATTCGTCCCCTGTACGATATCGTGAGATCCCATCGCATAGAATCCCATCTTAATGTCGCCTTTAGCACCCCCTACAGGCATTTGCATCTTGTTTCGATACGCCCAAGGTTCTTTTGGTCCTAGTGCAGGTTTTACAAGATCAGGATTTTGATGACCAATTCGTTCAATAACATCCTTCACCTTTTGTGTTTTTAGTGAAAGCTGCCCTTCGTAGGTAATATGTTGTAATTGACACCCACCGCATACACCATAGAGTTCACAAGTTGGTTCTATACGATTATCAGCAGGTGTAACAATGTCAATTAATTTACCTGTAGCATATGTCTTTTTCACCATATTTATAGTTACTTTCACAGTTTCACCAGGCAAGGCAAAGGGAACAAAGACGGTAAAATCATCTACGCGACCTACACCTTCTCCACTACTGCCAATACCGTGAATGGCTACCAAAACCTCCTCACCAAGTTTAACAGGCGCATTTAGAATGGCCTGTTGTTTTTTAGAAAGTTTTCCACCTGTATGTTGTTGTCTACCTTTAGATTTATGTTTACGAGATGTACGACCTGTACCGTTCATTACGCGTCTCTTTTCTTCCAAATTTTAATGATACCAGTCACGATGAGTACAAAGAATACCGCACCAAATTTAACGAGTAATTCTTCCCCTTGAATATATGGTAAAAGAAGTGGATCTTCTACGATCATTTCACCGGCAACCCATCCAAGTAGTGCACCGCCAGCCCAAAGAATGGCTGGGAATTTGTTAATAATACGAGCGAATAGTGTAGAACAAAATACGATGATAGGTACCGTAATTAGCATACCAACGATAACAAGCTCTAAATGACCTTTTGCAGCGCCCACAACACCGATGACATTGTCGATACTCATCATAGCGTCGGCAACGATAATCGTCCAAATAGCACCCATTAAGGAGTTTTTAGCTTCAATATGAGCCTCTTCATCATCGCCTTTTAAAAGCTGAATGGCAATCCATATGAGCACAAGTCCACCGCCTAAATGAACGAGAGGAATCAAGGTTAACGCTTCTACCAAAACGGTGGCAAACAGAAGGCGCATTAAAATGGCACCTACCGTCCCCCATATAACGGCTTTCTTTTGAAGTTCTGGTGCTAATTTACCGGCTGCCATACCGATAACTACAGCATTATCTCCGGCTAATAAAATATCTATCAATATAATCTTGCCAATCGTAACCCACGTGGCCGCTTCTAAAAATTCCATTATACGCACCTCAACTATAATTAATTCTATAACTATCCCTTAACTATACCATATTTCATGTATTTTCTCATCTAAAACAAATGCTTTAATTTCTTTCATAATCTACTGCAAAAAAATATCTCTCCTCCTGTAAAAAAGAGAAGAGATATTATACATTCCAATTATTTTTTAAATTGTTTTGCCACTAACGATGCGCCTACTACGAGGATAACGGCAGCTATTTTAATATACAGCGCATACGGTTCAACTGTATGAGCAATCAATGTATCTTCCACACTCATGCCAGCGCCGACCCATCCTAGGATACCACCACCAACGTAGAGAATAATTGGGAAACGCTCGATGACTTTCACAAATAATGTACTACCATACACGATGATAGGCACCGTAATAAGCATACCAATAGTAACCATTGTCATGTGGCCACCTGCAGCGCCTACTACACCGATTACATTATCGATACCCATGATACCGTCAGCAATGACAATCGTCATGATGGCAGCTCGCAAACTATCCTTGGCCTCGATATTATGCTCACTGTCATCATCAGCAACGAGCTTGTACCCAATCCATAATAAAAGGATACCACCTACCAAACGAAGCGCTGGAATTGTATTTAAAGCCTCAACGAAGAGGAATGCCATAACGAGACGTAAAATGATAGCACCTGCTGTGCCCCAGAAAATTGCTTTCTTTTGTAAATGAGCCGGTAAATTTCGTGCAGCCATGCCAATCACAATGGCATTATCGCCGGCCAACAGAATATCGATGACAATGATTTGTAACATTGCCAACAAACCTTGAACAGATACAATGTCCAATTCGTACCTCCTATAACGAAAATATTTAATATACTTATTATACTAAAGAGCATCTACCTTGTACAATACTGTAATGTATCCATCTATTCGTAATACGAATACCTGTATATAACTATATTCTATAGTTTACTATACACCTAGCCATAATAGATAGACTATGTTAAAATATATCATCAATTTAGGAGGTCATTATGTATCAAACATATTCTATACTACAAAAATTATGGTTGTTCATTAAATTATTTACTCCTATGTGCATCACCCAATTTTCTCTTGTAGGGGGCACATTTATCGCCATCTTCTTAACAGGACAATATAGTACAATTGATTTAGCTGGGGTTGCTACAGGGTACAATCTATGGTTATTATTCTATATCTTTGCACAAGGGACCCTAATGGGTATCACCCCGATCATTGCACAGCTATTAGGAGCCAAGAAAACAGATAGTATACCTACCATCGTCTACCAAGGGTTTTATATTGCAACAACCCTAGCACTTATTATATTATTAATCGGTGTTTTCGGATTAGTACCATTACTAAATTTCCTTAATTTAGAACCTGCTGCTACGGCTGTTTGTATCAATTATTTGAAAGCTTTCGCACTTGGCCTATTCCCTCTGTTATGGGTTAATACATTGCGTAACACCGTTGATTCCCACGGGTTAACTCACTATTCTATGGCCATTGTAGTAACGAGTTTTGTAGTGAATGTATTCTTAAACTACTCACTGATATTTGGGCACTTCGGATTGCCTGAAATTGGTGGTGTCGGTGCTGGTTATGGTATTGCCGGAGCATGTTGGACAAACTTTATTTTATTTAGTGCGATGGTGCTCTTCCATCCTAAATTAAAGGGATATCGTATCTATAAAGATTGGGTACGCCCCAAATGGCAATACATACGTGAGCAATTACAAATCGGCTTGCCAATCGGTTCTTCTATTTTTTTTGAAGCCAGCATTTTCAGTATTGCCGGCCTATTGATGGTACACTTTGGTTCCGCTGTCGTAGCGGCTCACCAATCGGTCATTGCCTTTACCAACGTGTTCTATTGCTTACCACTTAGCATTGCCATGGCTTCCACCATTGCTGTAGGCTATGAAGTCGGTGCTGAGCGACATAAAGAAGCTATTCAGTACTCCTACATTTCTCGCGTGTTAGCCATTGTCATTGCGATTTTGATTTGTGCTTTCACATTCACTCATATGGAAAGCATATCTGCATTATTTACAAATGATGAAGAGGTATATAATCTAATTTATAGATTCCTCGGGTATGGCGTTTTCTTCTCCGCCTTCGATGCCATTGGTACACCGTTACAAGGTATTCTACGGGGCTACAAGGATGTAAAAATTGTATTCTATATTTCTCTCATTTCCTATTGGGGCGTTTGCTTCCCTATTGCATACATTCTTGCCAACAACCCAAATTACGGCCCATTTGGTGTATGGATAGGCCTATTAGCTAGCGTAATTGTAGCAGGCATACTATTCACCATTCGAACATGGTATATTCAACACAAACAAGTACATATAAAAGCATAACGCACAAAAGCAGCACTGCAAGTCATACTCAGCAGTGCTGCTTTTCTACTATAAGGTATTAACTATTTTTGTATTACATTGTATTGCCTTGTAATACATCTTGTTTTTCAACATTCGACATGCGGAAAAAATTGTATAACGTTTCCGCCGTCTTATAGTTCATAGAATCGACCTTAGCTAATTCATCTATACTGGCTTTTTTCATGGCCTCTAAGCTATTGAAATGAGCCCATAAAGCCTTACGTCGTTTAGGACCAATACCATCAATGTGATCGAGTACGGATTCTAAGTTACGTTTGCCCCGCAATTTACGATGATAGGTAATAGCAAATCGATGGGCTTCATCACGAATTTGTTGCAATAATTGCAACTCTGGTGAATGATGACTCAAAATGATGCTATCCGATTGCCCTTCTACAAAGACCTCTTCTATCCGTTTTGCCAAAGATATGACTGGCACATCTGTAACACCTACGGCTCGTATGAGCGGTATAGATGCATTGAGTTGCCCCTTACCACCATCGATAATAATGAGGTCTGGCATAGGCCAATCCGTTTCATTACCATAGCGGCGTTCCATGATTTCTGCCATCGATTTAAAGTCATCTGGCTTTCCCTGTGTAGTCTTTAATTTAAAGCGTCTATACTCCTTCTTAGCTGGCTTGCCGCCTTCAAATACAACCATGGAGGCTACGGTTTCAGAGCCTTGTGTATGGGAAATATCAAAACACTCCATACGCTCTGGCAATCTTGGCAAGTCGAGGACCTCCGCCAATTTCTTAACGGCACCGCCACTCTTATCGATTTGGTATTGCCATTGGCGGCGACGTTCTTCAAGGAATGTTTCAGCATTTTCATGAGCCATTTTAATCATGTCCATCTTATAACCACGTTGAGGCACAAGGACATCGACCTGTTGGCCCTTCATGTCACTGAACCAATCCTTAAATAGATGTTGCTCAGAACTTTCCATAGGCAATAATAGCTCTTTAGGAATAAAGGTAGTATCCCCATAGTACTGCTTAATAAAATCAGTCATAATGGTTTCTTCCGAGTCACCTTCATTTTGCACGAAGTAATTTTCTCGGCCTAATAGACGGCCACCTCGAATAAAGAGTAGTTGTACACATGCCAATTGACCATCTACAGCTATCCCTAGTACATCTAGATCACCACGTTGCGTTACCATCCGCTGTTTTTCTTGAATTTTTTCAATGCTCGTCAATTGGTCTCGATAACGTGCTGCATCTTCAAATCGAAGCTCTTCCGCAGCTTCTTCCATCTTTTCCTTAATTTCTTTAAGCAATGGGATTGGTTTTCCCTCAAAGAGTTCTATAATTTCATCGATATATTTGCGGTAATCCGGTACTGATATCTTATGAAAGCATGGCGCTTCACAATAGTGCATATGATATTGCAAACAAGGGCGTTCTACCTTCATAGATTTACAGGTACGCAATGGAAAATACTGACGAATCAACTTGAGGACTACATGAACGGCTGTTACATCGGTAAAGGGCCCAAAATATTTAGCCCCATCACGCTCAAGGCGACGTGTCATATATACGCGAGGGTAGTCTTCTTGAACAGAGATTTTAACATAAGGATACGTCTTATCGTCCTTAAGGGAAATATTGTATTTCGGCTTATGTTCTTTGATAAGCGTATTTTCTAATATGAGGGCTTCCATTTCCGTCTTTGTTTGAATAATCTCTACATCGACGGCACGCTTCATCATCGCCGTTACCTTAGGTGCCCGATTCGCATCATTACGCACATAGGATCGCACGCGATTGCGTAAATTAATCGCTTTACCCACATAGATGATGCGGTTATATTGATCACGCCATAAATAAACCCCTGGTGTGGTCGGTAAATGGCTAACCTTTTCTAATAACTCTTCAGACGGCATATATCCTCCTTTCTTCGTCAATTCTCCATACCATTATAATTAATACTTCATTGTCGCAACCATGCAAGGCAGTGCCATACAAATTATTTCTTTTTCTTTGCAGCATTCATAAATGTATCAGTCTGTTTTAATACAGGACCTAAGAATTTTCCTGTATAACTTTCTTTCACATTTGCAATCTGTTCCGGTGTACCGGTAGCCACGATGGTACCACCGCGGTTACCACCTTCAGGACCTAAATCAATAATATAATCAGCCGTTTTGATAACATCTAGATTATGTTCAATTACGATAACTGTATCGCCACCATCTACCAGTTTCTGCAATACATCTAAAAGCTTTCTAATATCTTCTGCATGAAGGCCTGTTGTAGGTTCATCAAGGATATATAATGTTTTACCTGTACTGCGACGTGCTAATTCTGTGGCCAATTTAACCCGTTGTGCTTCACCACCAGATAATGTGGTTGCCGCTTGGCCTAAACGAATATAGCCAAGACCAACCTCTTGCAATGTTACCATTTTCTTGTAAATTTTAGGGATAGCACTAAAGAATTCTACTGCATCATCTACGGTCATATCTAACACATCTGCAATAGATTTGCCCTTATATTTAACCTCTAGTGTTTCGCGGTTGTAGCGAGCCCCTTTGCAGACCTCACAAGGCACGTACACATCTGGTAAGAAATGCATTTCAATTTTGATGATACCATCCCCACGACAAGCTTCGCAGCGGCCACCTTTTACATTGAAACTAAAACGCCCTTGTTTATACCCGCGCATCTTAGCCTCTGGCGTTTGACTATATAATTCACGAATTGCATCAAATACGCCTGTATATGTGGCAGGGTTAGAGCGAGGTGTACGGCCAATAGGGCTTTGGTCAATGTTAATGATTTTATCAATATGCTCTAGGCCTTGAATCTCTTTGTGAGCCCCCACCTTGTGATACGAACGATATAGCTGATTTGCCAGCCCTTTATATAAGATTTCATTTATCAAAGTAGACTTACCAGAACCGCTGACACCTGTAACAACTGTAAATAGTCCAATTGGGAATTTCACATTAATATTTTGTAGATTATTTTCTTTAGCACCTCGAATTTCGATGCAGTTTTTACCAGGTTTACGTCGTTCGTCAGGAAGAGCTATAAACTTGCGGCCGCTCAAATATTGACCGGTAATGGAGTCTTTCACCTGCATAACCTCATCTACAGTCCCTGCAGCAATGACTTGACCACCATGCTCGCCCGCACCTGGTCCAATGTCTACAAGGTAATCTGCGGCGCGCATCGTATCCTCATCATGTTCTACAACGAGCAGTGTATTACCCAGGTCACGCAACCCTTTTAAGGTATCGATAAGTCGATCATTATCTCGTTGGTGTAGACCGATGGATGGCTCGTCAAGAATATACAACACACCAACAAGACCAGAACCAATTTGCGTTGCTAACCGAATACGCTGTGCTTCACCACCAGATAAGGTGCCTGCACTCCGATTCATAGTAAGGTAATCAAGGCCTACATTATTGAGGAAGCCTAGTCGAGCATTAATTTCTTTTAGAATCTGTGCACCAATCACTTGTTCTCTGTCAGTTAATTGCAAATGACTAAAGAAATCTAGCGCCTCTTTAATCGTCAACTGGGTTACTTCATTAATATTTTTATCCCCTACGGTAATTGCTAATACCTCGGGTTTAAGACGGGCGCCATGACAGGTCGTACATGGTTTAATGGACATGAATTTTTCAAATTCTTCGCGCATAGAATCGGTAGATGCTTCGCTATGACGGCGTTTCACCATCGGCAAAATACCTTCGTATTCGGTGAAAAATTCCTTTTCTTCACCGCGCATATTTTCATAGGTGAAAGCCACCTTGTCCGTCGTACCGTACATGACCTTTTTCTGTAATGCTTTTGGTAATTCATCATAGGTAGACTCTAAAGAGTAACCATTCGCTTTCAACAAGCCTTCTAACTGTCGCATAAACCATGCATTAGGATTAGAGCTCAACGCCTGTACACAACCATCGGCAAAGCTAATAGAGCCATCTGGAATGACGCGCTCCTCATCAACCTCCATAGTAGAGCCAATTCCCAAACAAGCGGGGCATGCCCCAAAGGGACTATTAAAGGAGAACATACGGGGCTCAATTTTAGGTAGTGAAATATGACAATCAGGGCATGCAAAGTTTTGACTATACATATGCTCTGGGCCATCTACTTCTTGAACAATAACGATACCTTCTGCCCATTTAGAAGCTGTTTCCATAGAGTCTGCTAACCGGGATTCAATGCCTTCTTTGACAACGAGACGGTCTACTACGATATCGATGGAATGCTTTTTATTTTTCTCTAATACAATATCCTCATCCATTGTGCGTACCACACCATCAACGCGAGCACGGACAAAACCCTCTTTTCGCAGTTGTTCAAAGACGGATTTATGTTCCCCTTTTTTTCCTTGAATCATAGGTGCTAAGATTAAAATCTTAGTTCCTTCAGGAAAGCTCATTACATCATCTGTCATTTGTTGAATCGTTTGTTGCGTAATAGGTTTACCACACTCTGGACAATGAGCATGTCCAACACGGGCAAATAATAGACGTAAATAGTCGTAAATCTCCGTTACCGTACCAACTGTAGAACGAGGATTTCGACTTGTAGTCTTTTGGTCGATAGAAATGGCTGGTGATAAACCTTCAATATAATCTACATCAGGTTTATCCATTTGTCCCAAGAATTGGCGGGCATAGGCAGACAGTGATTCTACATACCGTCGTTGGCCTTCTGCGTAAATCGTATCGAATGCAAGAGACGATTTACCAGATCCACTTAAACCAGTTAAGACAATAAACTTGTCCCGCGGTAGTGAAATATCTATATTTTTAAGGTTATGCTGACGTGCACCTTTTACAATCAATTGATCTTTCATATATGTACCTTTTTACTTTTTGGTGATTGTTTCTTAGAATTTTTTCGTGGTTTTTTTAACTTACTTTCACCGACACTATGCATATCGGACCATTGTTGACGAAGTTCGCCCAATTGGTCACGTAATTTAGCAGCCTTTTCAAATTCCAACTGTTTAGCAGCCGCCTTCATTTGACGGTCAAGCTCTTCAATCTTGTTATATAGTTCTTCCGCTGTAATCTCTGCTACCTTAGTAGTATCTGCATCTTGAGCATATGGTTCGTGGCCATGGTCCATACCAGCTGCAGAGGACTTCTTTTTCCCCTTCTTTGGTGAAAGCCCTTTGCCATCGGTCACCATATCTTCTTCAATTTTAGTGAGCTCAATAAGCTCTTTCACATCTTTAGATACAGATTTTGGCGTAATATGATGTTCAATATTATATGCCTCTTGTACCGCACGACGACGATCTGTTTCGTCCATAGCGCGTTGCATAGAACCGGTTACACGGTCAGCATACATAATAACATGACCATTCACATTACGCGCTGCACGACCGATAGTTTGAATCATAGCTGTATCAGAGCGTAAGAAACCTTCCTTATCCGCATCTAAAATAGCCACCAAGGAAACCTCTGGCATATCGAGGCCTTCGCGGAGCAAGTTGATACCGACTAATACATCGAATACACCGGCCCGCAAATCACGAATGATTTCAGCCCGCTCGATGGTAACGATATCCGAGTGAAGGTAACGAACACGAACCCCCATTTCCTTCAAGAATTCCGTTAAATCTTCAGCCATCTTCTTCGTCAATGTCGTAACGAGAACCCGTTCATTCTTAGCGGCGCGCTTATGAATCTCACCGAGTAAATCATCCATTTGCCCCTTAATAGGACGAATTTCAATGGATGGATCGAGTAGCCCTGTAGGACGAATGATTTGCTCTGCTACATTCGTTTCTACTTCCATTTCATATGGTCCTGGCGTTGCTGATACATACACGATTTGATTGATTCGTTCTACAAACTCATCAAATTTCAATGGTCGATTGTCAAGAGCTGATGGCAAACGGAAGCCATATTCGATAAGAGATTCTTTACGCGCTCTATCCCCATTGTACATGGCACGAACCTGAGGAATAGTTACATGCGATTCATCTACCATGATGAGGAAATCATCAGGAAAATAATCAATCAATGTATATGGTGCTTCCCCTGCTTTACGCTCCGACATATGGCGGGAATAGTTTTCAATGCCTGAGCAGTAGCCCATTTCTTGCATCATTTCTATATCATAACGGGTGCGCTGTTCAAGACGTTGCGCCTCAAGCAGACGATCTTCTGCTTTCAGTTTTGCCAACTGCTCATCAAGTTCTGCCTCAATGCGCTCTACCGCAATTTTCATTTTTTCTTTTGTTGTAACATAGTGAGATGCAGGATAGACCGCAACATGTTTGCGCTCTGCAATGACTTCTCCCGTTAATGCATCCACCTCAACAAGACGGTCGATTTCATCGCCGAATAGTTCCACCCGAATGGCTCTTTCACTATAGGCAGCAGGGAAAATTTCTATGGTGTCCCCTTGTACGCGGAATGTACCGCGAATAAAATTCATATCATTACGCGTATATTGGATATCTACGAGTTTAGACAGAATTTCATCACGAGATTTCGTCTGACCTAATCGCAAGGACAATACGAGATCAGAATAGTCCTCCGGATCACCTAAGCCATAAATACAGCTAACAGAAGCAACGATGATAACGTCTCGGCGCTCAAATAAACTCATAGTAGCACTATGGCGCAATTTATCGATTTCATCATTAATAGATGCATCCTTCTCGATGTACGTATCGCTAGAAGGGATATACGCTTCTGGTTGATAAAAATCGTAGTAAGATACAAAGTATTCTACCACATTATTAGGGAAGAAACTTTTAAACTCGCTGCAAAGTTGAGCAGCCAATGTTTTATTATGGGCGATAATCAAGGTCGGTTTCTGAACCGCCTCGATGACCTTTGCCATGGTAAAGGTTTTTCCTGTACCAGTCGCACCTAATAGAACTTGAGCCCATTCGCCACGCTCAATCCCATCTGTAAGAGATTGAATGGCTGTAGGTTGGTCCCCAGTAGGCGTAAAGGGCGCCTCCACTTTAAATGGTTGGCCCCCTTCATAGTTATAGCTATTATGTTTCATTACTGTTCATCCTGATGTTTACGGATAGCCTTGAGTTCTTCCTCTGACAAACGACGACCTGCATTTTCAGCTTGGTTCAATGTATCCTCACCTTCTAACACTTCGATGAGCATAGCAATGGAGAAGCGATCTAATGTAGGCGTGGTCTTTTGAATTTCATCGGCCATCATCCAATCTGATTCAGTATAGTTATTAATACGATCTGTAATTTCTTCCCAGTTTGAAAGTAGTAATCTCGTAATAGGACGATATAATTCAATACCGAAATACTCGATTAAGCTAACGATTTTTTCCATATTTTCTAGGCTTACATTACATTCATTTTTTTTATTTTCAGATTCTACATATTCAAGTAAGAATTCCCGGTTATATTTATTTGTCACCTTGAATCATTCCTTTATTAAATAGTGCATTGGCAAATTCTTTTGCATTAAATGGACGTAAATCATCCATGCCTTCACCAACGCCAATCCAACGTACAGGTACGCCTAGTTCTTCTTTAATAGAAATAACTACGCCACCTTTCGCAGTACCATCTAATTTAGTAACTACAATACCATTAACAGGTACGGCTTGACCAAATAATTTAGCTTGGCTTACCGCATTTTGACCTGTAGTGCCATCGAGAACGAGCAATGTTTGATGCGGAGCACCCTCTACATGATTATTCGCTACGCGGCCCATTTTTTTAAGTTCTTCCATAAGATTTACTTTTGTATGAAGACGACCAGCCGTATCGACAATTACCATGTCTGCATTACGTGCCTTGGCGGCTTCCATCGCATCATATACAACGGCAGCAGGGTCCGCACCTTCCTTATGTTTTACGATAGGTACGCCTACGCGGTCAGCCCAGATGGATAATTGGTCCGCCGCCGCCGCACGGAATGTATCTCCAGCAGCGATGATAACCTTTTTACCTTCCTTAGTATAGTAGTTTGCCAATTTAGCAATAGTTGTAGTCTTACCCACACCATTAACACCAACAACCAGGATAACCTCTGGGTGGTGAAGTGTGATTTCATCCTCTTGGTCAACTAACATTTCTGTGATGCGGTCTTCCATGAATGGCATTACATCACCAGTATTGTTAATAACACCTTCTGTAACACCACGGCGGATTTCCTTCATCAAATACTCTGTAGTCTTAGGACCTAAATCGCTAGTGAGCATGACCGCTTCTAAATCATCAAGAAAATCATCATCGATTTCTGCATAACCAATGATCACTGTTTCTACATTTTTTACAAAGGACTTACGAGTTTTTTCTAAGCCCTCTTTAATTTTATTAAAGAATCCAAATGCCATTATGCTAGATCCTCCTTCACATCTTCAAATGAAACCGTTAACAATCGAGATACACCGCGTTCCACCATGGTAACCCCTTGTAATACTTCGGCAGCTTCCATCGTTTTCTTACGATGTGATACGACGATAAACTGTGTTTCCTTATTTACCCGATTCAAATAAGAACTAAATCGCTCTACATTTGCTTCATCCAAAGCAGCATCAACTTCGTCAAGCACACAGAATGGAGCCGGACGATAGTCGAGGAACGAGAACAATAAGGCAATAACTGTGAGTGCTCGTTCTCCACCAGATAGTAACGTCAATTGCTGACGCTTTTTCCCTGGTGGTTGGATGTAGAAATCAATACCACCAGTCAAGATATTTTCTGGGTCGGTAAGTACGATTTGAGCCGTACCACCACCAAATAATTGACTGAATACATGTTGGAACTGCTTACCTACCACCTCTAATACATCATAGAGTTGCGTGCTCATGGCCTTATCCATTTCAGCGATAACCGCCTGTAATTGCTCTTTTGCCGTATCGAGATCTGATAATTGATTCGATAAGAAATCATACCGAGTTTTCGTCTCTTCATACTCTTCTACAGCATTAGGATTTACAGATCCAAGTTCTGCAATTTCCGCCATTAAACGAGCTTGTTCCATTTTCCAATCATTCACAGAGCCGGCAATATTTATATGCTGTGCATCTTCCAATGAATAGCCTAATTCATTCAAATCCTCTACAGCACGATCACAATCCATGCGATAACGCGTCAATTTACCTTCTGCTTCAACTAGACGATTTTGAACCACCTTATACCGCTGGTTGAGTCGGTCTTGTTCAGCTAAAATTGATTCAATCTCCTCCCGTGCACCAGCAGTCGATTGATACGCTTCATCACGTAAAGCGCGAAATTTTTCAACCTCTCCACGAATCGCTTCAAGAGACTCATTAGCAACTCGAATTTGTTCAGGAATCACAACATTCAAACGCTCTTCACTAGAGTGTAATAACTCCATGAGAGGTTCTAAGCGAGATGCTATGGTTTCCAAATTTTGCTTTCGTTGCTCTTGTTGTACCTTACGTTCTTCTATAGTGCTTTCTAAACGTTCACAAAACAATCTAGAGGCTGTAAAAGCTTCATATGCCTCTTGCTGTGCCTTTTGCAGCGTACTTAATCGTTCCATAATTGCCGATTGATCACCTTGTTGTTCAGGTGAATTATGTAACGCTGACAATTCCGATTCAGATTGTGAAAGCACATGTTTTGTTTGTCCCATGTCCACGTCAATTTGAACGATACGTTCCTGTTCATCATGAAGCACACGCTTTTTACGTTCTAATTGATTTTCAATGTTCTGAATCTTCGTTTGACTGGCCGAGAACAAAAGATTGGTATGTTGATATTGTTCATCCAACACACTTCGCTCACGTTGCGCCCGTTCAATACGATTTTCTTCATCCTTAATTTGTTGTTCAAGCTTGGCCGTACGTTCTTCTACAGAAGCTAATTCGGCCTCTAAACGAGCCGCTTCTTCACGACGACTTAACAAGGAACTGCGTTTTTTCTTCGTTGCACCACCAGTTAAGGAACCACCTGGTTGGAATTGTTCACCCGTTAATGTAACGATGCGTAACTGCTGATTATATTTCTTTTGTAACGCAATAGCCCGTTCCATTGTTTCTACAACTAATGTACGGCCCAACAAGTATTGAAAGATATGATTATAGGCAGCATCGAATTCAATACAGTCGACAGCTGTCCCAATGACACCATCTTCCGACAATGCAGGAGTATCATAAGGTCGCCCTTTTACAGAATCCATCGGTAAAAAGGTAACGCGCCCCCCTTGTATTGATTTAAGGAATTGAACGCCTTCTGATGCGGCTTTAGCTGTCGTTGTCACAACATGGTTAACACTACCACCTAATGCGATTTCGATAGCAACAGTAAATCGATTATCTACGGTAAATAAATCACCTACCGCCCCTTTAATCGCTTCACGCCATGGGCCCTTACCGTTAAGGATGTTTTTAGTTCCTTCTAAGTAACCTTCATGTTGTTCTGCCCATTGTGCTAATAATTCTAATCGCCCCTGTGCCTTTTGCACATCGCTACTCATGCGATTTAATGCTTTTCGAGCTTCTCGCAATCGTTCTGATGCAGACCGTTCTTCATCAACTAAGGACTTCCGTTTATTAGATAACTCATTAAATTGAGTTTCTAAGGATTCATGTTCAGATTTCGCTGCCGATAAATTGGATTGAACCTCTTTAATTTCCGCTTCTAATGTTTCTACTTGAACAGCGGACTCAGATTTACGAGATTCTAAATTTCGCAATGTAGCCTTCGCTGTTTCAATACTAGCAACTAAATCTAATTGACGCTGTTGAAAGGCTTGTCTGTCGCTTTCTAAGGACTTCCATGATGATTGTTCCGCCTCTAATTGAGCAATGGCCTTATTATAATTTTCCTCTAAAACTACGAATTGAGTGCGTTCAGATTCTAATTGAGCCGTTTCATCCTCAATAAGGCGATCTAAAATGAGCAATTGCTGCTCTTCACCCTTTTTAGACGCTTCTGCTTCGCTAATACGCAGAGAAGTATCTTCTACTTCGCGCTTAGTTGTACGCAACTGTTCTTCTAGTAGTGTTACAGTACCATTGATGCGTTCTTCTTCCCGTTGTTTTTCGCTAAACTGTGCTTCCCAAGATTTTAATTGTTCTTGATCCTTTGCATTTTCAGCTTGTAATGTATGACGTCGTGCATCGAGGGTAGATAATTGCGTCTGTAGTTCAATTTCCTCATCCTTCAATGCAATATTGTCATTTTCTGCACGGGTTAATAATCTATCAGCCGTCTTGTAATTGTGAAAGCCGATAACACCATCATATTCGCGTTTACTACGGCTTAATGCCATATATTTTTTCGTCGTTTCCGCTTTTTCTGCCAGAGGTCCTAATTGTTCCTCGATGGTCGCCATAATATCGCGAACCCGTTCCATATTCCGGTCTGTGCTCGCAATACGACGCAATGCATCCTCTTTATTAATTTTAAAACGAGAAATGCCTGCAACGTCTTCAAATATAAGGCGACGTTCTTCTGGTTTACTATTAAGAATAGCATCGATACGATTTTGCCCAATGATAGCCATCGAATCTTTGCCAAGGCCTGTATCAGCTAATAACAAGTGAATATCCTTTAGACGGCAGGTCCGTTTATTGATGAGGAACTCACTTTCACCTGTCCGATAGATACGACGTGTAATGGCTACCTCTTGCATATCCACCTCGAGTTGACCATCTGCATTATCAAATACAAGGGTAACCTCGGCAGCACTCATTGGTTTTCGTTTTTCTGTGCCAGAGAAAATGATATCCTCTGCACGTTGGCCCCGTAAATTACGCACATTGGATTCCCCTAGAACCCATTTCATAGCATCCGTAATATTACTTTTACCACTCCCGTTAGGACCAATAACGGCAGTCATCCCTGGGGAGAATTTTACAACTGTTTTATCAGCAAAGGATTTAAATCCTTTTAATTCTAGCCGCAGTAATTGCATGACTGCCTCCTTTCTTAGTATAACCCCATTAAATCATATCTTTAATTATACCACATATACCATGCCATCTATACTGCATTGTACTGTATCAATATTATTATTTTCTCGCCATGAGAAAGTTATATCTTCATATGCTCGTTCGAAATATGTAACATTGCATTTTTTTAATCCCCTTACCTTAGACGTAAGAAATCGTGGATAGGATATCGTAATGGTACGAATTGGATTTCTAAAATATTCTGTATGCTCATCGATACAATATGCTATGCGCTGCTTCCACTGCTCATTAGTCACTAGTTCTCCCATGGCAGGCTCATAAGGACCAGCCAATAGACTAGTACCTGTATCGAGTTCTTCAGTGCTTTGCAATCCAGTCCGAATAACAGTAATATGATGCGATTCAAACCAAGTCTTAAAAAAAGCACAATACTGTAATGCTAATTCCAATGATAATGGCTCATATATACCTGACTTATATTGTTCCGCCAATTCCGTATGATCTATGACGAGAACGGGATAAATACGTACAAAATCAGGCTGCAATGCAGTTATTTCAACAGCTGTTTGTATTATCGTTTCCCATGAATCGCCTAAAAGCCCCGGCAACAGTTGTAGTCCTACGGTAAATCCAAACTTTCTTAATTGTTTAACAGCCAATTTTACATCATCAGAGGTATGACCGCGTTTAGCTAAAGATAGTACGGTATCATCCATAGATTGTACACCGAGTTCTATGGTCTTCATACCAAATGAACGCAGTAATTCTAATTGTCCATCACTTACGGCATCAGGCCTTGTAGAACAACGAATACCATCTATAATACCCGCTTGTAGCGCTTCATTAGCAGGTGCTAATAATTGTTTTTGTAATTCTTGATCAATAGCGGAAAAGGAGCCTCCATAAAAACAAACCTCCCAATATTTATCCGCTCTAGACTCGCCTACATAATCTCTAATGGTCGATGTAATATATGCTGGAGTCAAATACCCTATACCTGATATTTCTGTAATACGAGACTGATTACAAAATGTACACACATGAGGACAGCCCACATGAGGGATAAAAAATGGAATCATACCATATTTCATGAATAAACCTCCTTCCTATTCCTATTTACGATTCTAATTACATATATTTCGATTTTAATGTTCTCATATTAATAGTTCCTATATAAAAAGCGCCTTGCGGCGCTTATTATATAGCAGCCATTAACCGTTCTAATGTCAATTGTGCTGCATGTTGTTCTGCTATTTTTTTACTTTTACCAGTACCTGCCTCATAGGTAATCCCATCGATGGATACCTCCATCATAAAAGTCTTAGCATGATCAGGACCAGACTCACTGATAAGACTATACACTATATGTTTATCACCATCACGTTGTACAAATTCTTGTAACAGTGTCTTATAATCTTTACCACGCTTACCTTCTAATGCTTGTTTAAGATTAGGAGCTAAGTGATGAAGAACAAAGTCCATTACTGTTTTATAGTCAGTCGTTATATATAACGCACCAATCAATGATTCAAATGTATCAGCTAATATGGATTTTCTATCACTACCACCAGAGGACTTTTCCCCATGGCCCAGTAATAAATAATCACCTAAATGCAATGTACGACTAACGGTAGCTAATGAATCTTCACAAACTGTAGCCGCCTTAATCTTAGTCAAATTACCTTCAGACATATCGGGATATGTTGTAAATAAATATTCACCGATGATTAAATCCAATACAGCATCACCAAGAAACTCTAAGCGTTGGTTATGATGAATATGCTTAGATTTATGTTCATTCGCATAAGATGTATGAGTAAAAGCACAATCTAAAATCGAGATATCAATATTCGGTATATGTAAACGACTAACAAGCTCATGAAGAGAATCTTCACGAGCTTGTGTCATTATAGTATTCTTATGCGATACGTGACGCCCCATTAGTCTTCATAACGGCAAACACAAAGTGTACCGTTATGACCACCAAAGCCAAAGGAGTTGGAAAGAGCTGCTGTAACATGTAAATCACGAGCACCTTCACGTACATAATCAAGGTCTAAACCTTCATCTGGATTATCACAGTTAATTGTTGGATGAACCTTACCTGTTTCGATTGCCATTGCCATTACAATAGTTTCAATCGCACCAGCAGCGCCCAACAAGTGACCGGTCATAGATTTTGTAGAGTTAACAGCGATATCTTTTGCATGGTCGCCGAACAATTCTTTAATAGCCAATGTTTCGTTTTTATCATTCAAGCCTGTAGATGTACCGTGAGCATTGATGTAGTTAATTTCTTTAGGATCAATACCTGCATCTTTAATTGCTAATTCCATACATTTACGAGCTTGTACACCACCAGGAGCTGGAGCTGTAATATGATAAGCATCGCCATTAGTGCCATAGCCTACTACTTCTGCGTAGATATGAGCACCACGAGCTTTAGCGTGTTCTAATTCTTCAAGTACAACGATACCTGCACCTTCACCCATTACGAAACCGTCACGGTCCTTATCAAATGGACGAGATGCTTTTGTAGGCTCATCATTGCGTGTAGACATGGCTTTCATAGCTGCGAAGCCAGCTACAGCAGCAGGGGAAACAGCCGCTTCAGTACCACCTGCAAACATGATGTCTGCATCACCACGTTGAATAATGCGGAATGCATCACCAATTGCATTAGTACCAGAAGTACAAGCTGTCACGTCTGTAATAACAGGACCTTTCAAACCTAGGCGAATGGATACACGTGCAGAAGACATATTTGCAATCATCATAGGAACTGCAAATGGGCTAACACGACCAGGACCTTTTTCAAATAATGTTGTATACACATCATGGATAGAATCAATACCGCCAATACCAGTACCAACTACTGTACCACAACGGTCCAAATCTTCTTCATCAAGTGCTAATTTTGCATCATCAGCTGCCAAAACAGCTGCACCAATTGCAAATTCAACGGAACGGTCCATACGGCGAGCTTCTTTTTTATCTACGCCATATTGAGTAATATCAAAATCTTTTACTTCGCCTGCAATGCGTGTTGCATAGTCAGATGCATCAAAGCGTGTAATTGGGCCAATACCAGACTTACCCTCTAACAACGCATTGTAGAAATTCTCTTTACCGATACCTACCGGAGTAATCGCTCCTAAGCCAGTAATTACTACACGTTTTTCCAATTATTCCACCTCTTATAGCTATATAGCCCCTTTAATTAATCGATTTCTGCTACTTGTTGTTTTAACTGTGCAAAAATATCTTTAACTGGCATAATCTTATCGACTTTTCGCATATTATTGCCAGAGAATACTAACCCCGTTTCCACATCACCTTGTTGCGCTCTAGATAAAGCACGGATAATACAGAATTTATGGGAACAATGTTTTAAACAATTGTCACATACTGTTGGTGGCGCTACAGTGCCATCAAGAACAGATTCAGCAAATTTATTTTTAATAGCTTGGCCTGGTAAACCTACTGGACTTTGAATCAATACAATATCCTCAGGATTTGTAGCACGCACATACATTTTTTTCAATTCATCAGATGCATTACATTCATCAGAAGCAGCAAAGCGACTGCCCATTTGAACGCCATTAGCACCCAATTTAAACATATCCACGATATCTTTACCATCTAAAACACCACCAGCTGCAATAACTGGAATATTTTTAACGGCTGCTACAACTTCTGGTACGATTTCACGAGCAGAACGATCCGTTCCCAAGTGACCACCAGCTTCGCTACCTTCTACGATAACTGCAGCGGCACCTAAACCTTCAGAAATGCGCGCTAATTTTGCAGAAGAAACAATAGGTACGATTGGAGTACCAGACTCTTTACCCATTGCGAACATATCTCTTGAAAAACCGGCACCTGCCACTACAAGATCAATGCCCTCTTCGATGGCAGTTTTTACAAGACCCGCAAATTGCGTTGCTGCTACCATCGCATTTATACCAATAATACCCGTAGGTGATAATTTTCTAGCTAATTGTATTTCATATCTTAATTCATCAAAAGGCAATCCAGATGCTGCAATAAGGCCAATACCACCTTCATTTGCAACGGCTGCTGCCAACCGAGCTGTAGACAATCTAATCGCCATACCACCTTGAATAATAGGTACTTTGGCCACTAGATTCCCAATGCGAAGTTCAGGGAGCTTCACTATCAATTCCTCCTGTAAACAATACCGATTAGGGGAGCCACTCGGCCCCCCGCACGGCTGAATTGTCAGCTATACAGCTTATTTAGCAGAATCAATATATTCTACTGTATCCTTAACGGTTTTGATTTTTTCTGCAACGTCGTCAGGGATTTCAACATTGAATTCTTCTTCAAATGCCATGATCAATTCAACGATATCCAAGGAGTCAGCGCCTAAGTCGTCGATGAATGTAGAATCAATGGTAACTTCAGCTTCATCAACGCCTAATTGTTCCACAACGATTGCTTTAACTTTATCGAAAGTGCTCATTAGTGGTTCACCTCCTTTCAAATGAGATTTATATATAGTCTAATTTTGTAACTACATTACCATGCCGCCATCTACATTGATGACTTGACCTGTAATATAGCTAGCAAAATCACTAGCAAGGAATGTTGTTACGGCAGCCACTTCTTCAGCTTTAGCCATACGGCCCAACGGAATTTGTGTTACCATAGCTTCTTTTACCTTTTCAGGCAATACATCTGTCATATCAGTATTGATAAAACCAGGTGCGATTGCATTAACTGTGATATTTCTGCTTCCTATTTCTTTTGCAAGTGATTTTGTCATCCCGATTAATCCAGCCTTTGATGCACAATAATTAACTTGTCCTGGATTTCCAACCACACCTACTACAGATGCCATATTTACTATTTTTCCGTATTTTTGCTTTAACATTATCGGAGTCACTGCTTTTAAACAGTTGAAAGCCCCTTTTAAATTTGTTTTTATTACGCTATCAAAATCTTCTTCTTTCATTCTTATAATAAGATTGTCTTTTGTTATTCCAGCATTGTTTACTAATATATCAACTCTTCCAAATTCTTTTTTTGCTTCTTTTATAAGATTTTCTGCTTGTTCTAATTCGCTTACATCTGCTTTTACTACTAATACTTGAGAACCTAAATCTTCTAATTCTTGTTTAACTTTTAATGCTTCTTCCTCATTATTTCTATAATTAATAACTACATTTGCCCCCTCTTTTGCAAATTTTGTAGCTATACATTTTCCTATTCCTCTTGATGCACCTGTTATTACAGCACATTTTCCCTTTAACATAAAATCCTCCATTTCCGACAGCCAGCCCCACTATTCCGTATGACTATCATACCACACGCCGGGGCTGGCTGTACAGTCCTTTCTGCTTCTTTACGTCCCGTCAAATTGCCGATTTTTGTGTAGCAGCTTCCGCTTCCAGCACTTTCAGCATTTTATCGGCGGCGGTGGCGGTGGTGTCCTGCTTGAAATAGCCGGAAACGACAAGGACAGAATTACCTATGCGGATTTCCGTCACGCAATCCGGGCGGCGGGTGCTGCGGTCATTCTTTGGGGTGTTGGTCATAGGCGGCTCTCCTTTCTGTTCATCAGCTTTTTCAGTTGTCCCATTTTCTCCTGCGCCGTGGCTTTTCGGAAGTTGCTCCCGGTAAAGCGGACAGGAGAACACATTTCAATCAGACGGTCATAAATGCGGGCGTGGGCGGTGTCCTCCGGGTGCTGCAAGTCCTCCAGCGTGAGATTAGTCGTGACGATCAGCGGCTTTTCGCTGCGGTAACGGCTGTCAATCACGTTGTAGACCTGCTCTAAGCCGTATTCCGTCCCCCGTTCCATTCCAAAATCATCAAGAATGAGCAGCGGGAAGCTGCATAGCCGGGAAATGTATTCGTTCCTGCCCTCAAAGCTGGCTGCAAGGTCATTGAGGATAAGGGCAAAGTTTGTCATGCAGACAGCGACTTCCTGCTCCATGAGCGCATTAGCAATACACCCGGCGAAATAACTCTTGCCTGTGCCGACTTTGCCCCACAACAGCAAGCCGATATTTTCCGCTTTCATCTGCTCCCAACATTCCACATAAGAACGGGCGTGTTTCATCTGTGGGCATTTCCCGTTGTCGTTTTCAAACGTCCATTCCCGCATAGCCGGATTGGTAAAGCCCCGCTGCTTCAAATGCTCGACAGCTTCAAGGTGGGTGCGCTGCTTCTCGGCGGCTTCCCGCTTTTCCCGCTCTGCCCGCTGGCAGTCGCACTCTGCCGGGTGGCGGTCACGCCCTAAC
>SKEU01000555.1_pt1 | contig 23775 bp, 20 predicted proteins | sample 4819571 | NCBI WGS metagenome assembly SKEU01 (sample SAMN11008801, study PRJNA524170) | human gut metagenome | biome: Human fecal sample; material: Feces; isolation source: fecal sample from pouch patient p8, p16 | host: Homo sapiens | place: Israel: Tel-Aviv | collected 2015-06-23
CGAACCTGTACGTGCAATCACTCCCGGACAGGCTGTTGTATTTTATGATGGAGAGTATGTGCTCGGCGGAGGAACGATTCAATGATAACAAGTGATTCTCATATGCATACAAGATTTTCCACGGACAGTGATGCAGATATCCGGGATATGATCGAGAGTGCGCTCAAAAAAGGATTGCAGTCCATTTGTATTACCGATCATATTGACAAAGATTATCCGTTTCATGAAGATACCGGTGCAGAGGCATTTCTGGTGGATCTGGATGAGTATTTTCCGAAGCTGGCAGAGTGGAAAGAGGCATATGCGGAGAAAATTCAGATCCGGAGAGGGATTGAGCTGGGGCTGCAGCCTCATCTTGCGGGATTTTATGAAGAACTGACGAATCAGTATCCGTTTGATTTTGTGATCGGTTCAGTTCATGTGGTGCATGGGATGGATCCCTATTACGGAGAGATTTTTGAGGGACGGTCTGATGAAGAAGTTTACAAAGAGACTTTTCTGGCTACCCTGGAAAATCTGGATGCAGTCAGCAGTTTTGATGTGCTGGGCCATCTGGATTATGTGGTACGTTATGGGAAGTGTCAGGCCAGGCAGTATTCTTACAAAAAATATGCACAGGAGATTGATGAAATCCTGAAAAAAGTGATCGCAATGGGGAAAGGAATCGAGCTGAATACGGCCGGATGGAAATACGGCCTTGCATTCTGCCACCCCCATCCGGAAATTCTCTGCCGGTATAAAGAACTGGGCGGGGAAATCATCACAGTAGGATCTGATGCGCATAAGCCCGAGCATGTGGCTTATGATTTTCAGAAAGCAGCAGACGTTTTGAAGGCGTGCGGCTTTAAATATTATACAGAATTTCAGGACAGAAAACCTATTTTTAAACAACTTCTATAAAAATATATTTTAGGGTTGAATTTTTGTTTTCATTTTAGTACAATAACCGTAGTTGATGAATCTTTAACAAAGTAATTACTTGGTTGGAGATTTACAATAAACAGCTGCAAAGCAGCAACAATTTTTTTAAACTTTAGGAGGAATTAATCATGGCAGTAAAAGTAGCGATTAATGGATTTGGACGTATTGGACGTCTTGCATTCAGACAGATGTTCGGAGCAGAAGGATATGAAGTTGTAGCAATCAACGACTTAACATCTCCTAAGATGCTTGCACACCTGTTAAAATATGATTCTTCACAGGGAAAATACGCTTTAGCTGATACTGTAGAAGCAACAGATGATTCTATCATCGTTGATGGAAAAGAAATCAAAATCTATGCTAAAGCTAACGCTGAAGAACTTCCTTGGGGAGAGATTGGTGTAGACGTAGTTCTGGAGTGTACAGGATTCTATACATCTAAAGAAAAAGCATCTGCTCATATCAAAGCAGGAGCAAGAAAAGTTGTTATTTCCGCACCAGCTGGAAACGACCTGCCAACTATCGTATATAACGTAAACCACGAAACACTGAAACCAGAAGATACAGTAATTTCTGCAGCTTCTTGTACAACAAACTGCCTGGCTCCAATGGCAAAAGCTCTTAATGATCTTGCACCGATCGAGTCTGGTATCATGTGCACAATTCACGCTTACACAGGAGATCAGATGACTCTTGACGGACCACAGAGAAAAGGTGACCTCAGAAGATCTCGTGCAGCTGCAGTTAACATCGTACCTAACAGCACAGGTGCTGCAAAAGCAATCGGACTTGTTATCCCAGAACTGAACGGAAAGTTAATCGGATCTGCTCAGCGTGTACCAACACCTACAGGATCTACAACAATCCTTACAGCAGTTGTAAAAGGACATGTAACAGTTGATGAAATCAACGCAGCTATGAAAGCAGCTTCTACAGAGTCCTTCGGATACAACACAGATGAAATCGTATCTAGCGATATCGTTGGAATGAGATATGGTTCATTATTCGATGCTACTCAGACAATGGTACTTCCACTGGAAAACGGAACTACAGAAGTTCAGGTTGTTTCTTGGTATGACAATGAGAACTCATACACTAGCCAGATGGTAAGAACAATCAAATACTTCTCTGAATTAGCATAATTTAGAGCATGAATTAAGACTCACAAAGGGTCCGGTCTTATTGGACCGGACCCTTTTTGCAGTTATAAAATATATAACCAGGAGGCAGTACTATGCTTAATAAAAAATCTGTAGATGACATTAACGTAAAAGGGAAAAAAGTACTTGTAAGATGTGACTTCAACGTTCCACTTATCGATGGAAAGATTACAGACGAGAATCGTCTTGTTGCAGCACTTCCTACAATCAAAAAATTAATCGCTGATGGCGGAAAGGTTATCCTTTGTTCTCATCTTGGAAAGCCAAAGGGACAGCCGGTTCCAGAATTATCTCTTGCTCCTGTAGCAGTTCGCCTTTCAGAACTCCTTGGACAGGAAGTAAAATTTGCAGCTGATCCGGAAGTTGTTGGACCAAATGCGAAAGCAGCAGTAGCTGAGATGAAAGATGGAGATGTTATCCTCCTTGAAAACACACGTTACAGAGCAGAAGAGACAAAAAATGAAGATGCATTCAGTAAAGATCTCGCTTCTCTTTGCGATGTATTTGTTAACGATGCATTCGGAACAGCACACCGTGCACACTGCTCTAACGTAGGAGTTACAAAATATGTAGATACAGCAGTTGTTGGATACCTTATGCAGAAAGAAATTGATTTCCTTGGAAATGCAGTCAACAATCCGGAAAGACCATTCGTAGCAATCCTTGGCGGAGCAAAAGTTTCAAGCAAGATTTCTGTAATTGAGAACCTTCTTGACAAAGTAGATACTCTGATCATCGGTGGAGGAATGGCATATACATTCGCAAAAGCACAGGGCGGAACAGTCGGAAAATCCCTTCTGGAAGAAGATTACTGCCAGTATGCACTTGACATGATCGAAAAAGCAAAAGCCAAAGGTGTAAAACTCCTTCTTCCTGTAGATAACGTTGTCGGAGATGATTTCTCTAATGATGCAAATACTCAGGTAGTAAAAGCTGGAGAGATCCCGGAAGGATGGGAAGGACTCGACATCGGACCAGAGACAGCTAAGATCTTCAGCGATGCAGTAAAAGATGCTAAGACAGTTGTATGGAACGGACCAATGGGATGCTTCGAGATGCCTAAATTTGCAACAGGAACAGAGGCAGTTGCAAAGGCGCTTGCAGATACAGATGCAGTGACGATCATCGGTGGTGGTGATTCGGCAGCAGCTGTTAACCAGTTGGGATACGGAGATAAGATGACACACATCTCAACAGGTGGCGGAGCTTCTCTTGAATTCCTGGAAGGAAAAGAATTACCGGGAGTTGCAGCAGCAAACGACAAATAAGCTGACGAGAATCGTGTATACACTATTTCTCTGATTGAGGAGAAGTGGTGGAAATATTAAGATGAAAATTTTGAGGAGATTTGGAATAATGGCAAGAAAGAAAATTGTAGCCGGAAACTGGAAAATGAACAAAACTCCAAGTGAAGCAGTAGCTTTAGTTGAAGAATTAAAACCATTAGTAGCTAATGAAGATGTAGACGTAGTATTCTGCGTACCTGCAATCGACATTATCCCTGTAGCAGAGGCTGTAAAGGGAACCAATATCCAGGTTGGTGCTGAGAATATGTATTTTGAAGAAAGCGGAGCATATACAGGAGAAATCTCTCCGGCTATGCTTACAGATGCAGGAGTAAAATACGTTGTTCTTGGACACTCTGAAAGAAGAGAATACTTCGCTGAGACAAACGAGACAGTAAATAAGAAAATGCTGAAAGCTTTCGAGCATGGTATTACACCAATCATGTGCTGTGGAGAGACTCTGGAGCAGAGAGAACAGGGTGTAACAATGGACTTCATCCGTCAGCAGGTGAAAGTTGGATTCCAGAATGTAACAGCTGATCAGGCTAAGACAGCAGTGATCGCTTACGAGCCAATCTGGGCTATCGGAACGGGTAAGACAGCTACTACAGAGCAGGCTGAAGAAGTTTGCGCTGGTATTCGTGCATGCATCGCTGAAGTATATGATGAAGCTACAGCAGAAGCTATCCGTATCCAGTACGGCGGATCTGTAAACGCTGGAAATGCAGCAGAGTTATTCGCTCAGGCTGATATCGACGGCGGACTTGTAGGTGGAGCATCTCTGAAAGCTGATTTCGGAAAGATCGTAAACTACAAATAAGATTTAGAAAATCAGCCGCAGGAGGCTTTCGTTTGACTGCTTCCTGCGGTTTTATGCTGTAAAAGTGATATTTAAGACGAAAGGTGATATTAAAAATGAGTAAGAAACCAACAGTACTTATGATCTTAGACGGTTATGGACTGAATGAAAAGACAGAAGGTAATGCAATTGCTATGGCAAAAACACCTGTTATGGATAAACTGATGTCAGAATATCCATGTGTAAAAGGAAATGCCAGCGGACTTGCAGTAGGACTTCCGGACGGACAGATGGGTAACTCAGAAGTTGGTCATATGAATATGGGTGCCGGACGTATCATTTATCAGGAACTGACAAAGATCACAAAGGCAATTGAAGATGGTGTATTCTTTGAGAATAAAGCACTTCTGGCTGCATGTGAGAATGCCAAGAAGAATGATTCTGCACTGCACCTGATGGGGCTGGTATCTGACGGTGGTGTTCACAGCCACATCGGACATATTTTCGGCCTTCTGGAACTGGCTAAGAGACAGGGACTTGAGAAAGTATACGTACACTGCTTCCTTGACGGTCGTGATACACCACCGGCTTCAGGAAAAGAGTATGTAGAGCAGTTAGAAGCTAAGATGAAAGAAATCGGCGTAGGAGAGGTTGCAAGTGTTTCCGGACGTTATTATGCAATGGACCGTGATAACCGCTGGGATCGTGTAGAAAAGGCTTACAAGGCACTTTCAGCAGGCGAAGGCGAGACAGCCGCTTCTGCAACAGAAGGAATCCAGGCTTCTTATGACGCAGATGTAACGGATGAGTTCGTTGTACCATTTGTAGTAACAACGGACGGCACACCGGTTGCAACGATCAAAGAAAATGATTCCGTAGTATTCTTTAACTTCCGCCCGGACAGAGCAAGAGAGCTCACAAGAACATTCTGTGACGACAGCTTTGACGGATTTGACAGAGGAGACAGAATCAAGACAACATTTGTATGCTTCACAGAATATGACGCTACGATCGAGAATAAACAGGTTGCATTCGTAAAAGAAGAGATCACCAATACATTTGGTGAGTTCCTCGCAAAGAATGGCAAAAAACAGGCACGTATCGCTGAGACAGAGAAGTATGCTCACGTAACATTCTTCTTCAATGGCGGCGTAGAGGAACCAAATGAAGGAGAAGATAGAATTCTTGTAAAATCTCCTAAGGTTGCTACTTATGATTTGAAGCCAGAGATGAGTGCATATGAAGTATGTGACAAGCTCGTTGCAGCAATCAAGTCTGATAAGTATGATGTTATCGTAATTAACTTTGCCAACCCTGACATGGTAGGTCATACTGGTGTGATCGAGGCTGCTGTAAAAGCCATTGAAGCAGTTGACGAGTGTGTAGGAAAGGCTTACGAAGCATTAAAAGAAGCTGACGGACAGATGTTCATCTGTGCAGATCACGGTAATGCAGAGTACATGATCGATGAAGAGACAAAAGAGCCATTTACAGCACATACAACCAATCCTGTACCATTCATCCTTGTAAACGCAGATCCTGCATACAAGTTGAAAGAAGGCGGATGCCTGGCAGATATTGCTCCTACACTGATCGAACTGATGGGTATGGAACAGCCGGCTGAGATGACTGGAACATCACTTCTTGTGAAATAATACAAACATATTCAACGTATGTTATATGCTATAATGAACAGATTGTGGAAAATGCAAAAGCGTATTTTCTACAATCTGTTCTGTATTTATCAGTATAATTATAAAAGGAACATCAAGAGGAGAACGACATGAAGATTGTTATTGTAGAAGATGATCCGGGTATCCGAAAGGAATTAAAACAGCTCCTGGAAAATGCTTTTTATGAAGCAGAGATAATCGAAGAATTTAAAGATACGGCAGAGCAGATATGCAGCATGATACCGGTACCGGATCTGGTACTCCTGGATTGGAATCTTCCGGGGGAAAGCGGCTTTGACATCTGTACGAAGCTGAAAGAACATTCAGATATTCCAATCATATTTCTGACCAGCCGGACAGATTCCATGGATGAACTGACCGGAATCTTGAAAGGGGCAGATGATTATATCACAAAACCGTTCAATCCCCCGATTCTGCTGGCAAGAATAGGCGTAGTACTAAAAAGAACTACTGACAAAAATGCAGAGAAATCAAGGGGTAATGCCTTGAACATGGAATATAAAGGTGTAATCCTAAATGCTGTGGGAGGCTGCATAGAGTATGAAGGAAAAAAGACAGATCTTACGAAAAATGAGTTGAAGATCCTGCACCTTCTATATCAGAAAAAGGGTGAGATTGTTCCGAGACTGGATATGATCGAATACCTGTGGGACAATGAAGTCTTCATAGATGACAATACATTAAGTGTGAATGTTACAAGACTCAGAGGAAAACTGGCTGACATCGGAGTGACGGATTTCATTGAGACAAAACGGGGAATGGGGTACCGCATATGAGATTTTCGGAATATATAAAAGATAAGATTCTGATATGTCTGCTGCACCTCCTGTGTATGATATTACTGATGGGGTTCTTCTATATTACAGGGTATAACAGAAACGCAGCTGCACTGATTCTCATTTTCTGGTGGATCATCCTTGGGATATGGATTGTGACAGGATATTATCGCAGGAAGAAATATTTTGACAGGGCAGAACATATTCTGGAAAATGTAGATCAGAGATATCTGCTTGGAGAATTGCTGCCAGCTTCACCATATCTGGAAGATCGGATCTACCGGGAGTTGATCAGACGATCGAATAAATCTGTGATCGAACGGATCCGTATGCTTGAAGATGAACAGAATGATTATCGGGATTATATCGAAAGCTGGGTGCATGAGATCAAAGCGCCGATTACCAGTATCCAGCTTGCGTGTGAGAATCATAAAGACGAAGTGACCAGACAGATCGGTCTTGAGAATCAACGGATTGAAAATGACGTAGATATGGTTCTGTATTATGCTAGAATGGAAAAGGTATACAAAGACTATATGATTGAAGAGACAGACCTTGGGAAGGAGGCTTCTGAAGTTTTGATGAAAAATAAGTATTATCTAATTAGTAACGGAGTGCGCGGGGAAGTGGAGTGCCCTGATTTTGCGTATACCGATAAAAAGTGGATCCTTTTTATACTGAACCAGCTTATGCTGAACAGTGTGAAATATAAAAGTGAGAATCCAAAGGTCCATCCGTATATTCATATTTACACGGAAAGGTACGGTCATGGTGTCCGGCTGATCGTAGAAGATAACGGAAGCGGAATACGGGAAGAAGAGATGTCCAGAATCTTTGAAAAAGGTTTTACCGGTTCCAATGGAAGAAATGGTAAGAAATCTACGGGGATGGGGCTTTATCTGTGCAGACGGCTGTGTGAAAAGCTTGGAATTGCCATCGAGGCGGAATCTGTTCGTGGTGAAGGCACGAAGATGATCCTTACATTTCCGGTCAGCAGTTATCTTTCAAAAATGTAAGATAACTGAAAGATACATCGATACATCTTTCTGGTCCGGACGGGTAAAGTAGAGATGAAAAAGAGTATTACAAAAAGACCGGAAAGGATGATATGGATGAGAAGAATAAGAAAGCATGGCAAGACAACAGAGAAAAAAACAGACAGAATCCTGGCAGGAGGCAGAATCCCGGATGGAGAGATCCGGGTGTGTGATGTGGAAAAATATTACGGAAGTGATACGAACATCACCAAAGCGGTAGACAGGGTAAGCTTTTGCGTCCAAAAAGGAGAATTTGTGGGAATCATGGGAGCATCGGGTTCCGGAAAGACAACACTTTTGAATATGCTGTCTACGATTGACCGTGTGACTGCAGGGCATATATACTACGGAGAAACGGATATTACAGAGTTGAGTGATGAGGCACTGGCGGAATTTCGGAAAGACAATCTTGGATTCATATTTCAGGATTACAACTTGTTAGATACACTTACGATAGAAGAGAATATTGTGCTGGCAATGACGCTGCACAGCAAGAGTAAAAGAGAGATCCAAGAGAAATGTGATCACATATTGAAGCTGCTTGATATCGAAGAAATCCGGGACAAATTCCCCTATCAGGTATCCGGGGGCCAGAAGCAGCGTTGTGCCTGTGCCAGAGCGATGATTCATCGTCCGAAACTGATCCTCGCAGATGAGCCGACCGGTGCGCTGGATTCCAGAGCGGCACAGATGCTGCTCGAAACATTCCGCAAGATGAATCATGATATGCACTCTACGATCCTCATGGTTACACATGATGCGTTTTCAGCCAGCTACTGCAGCCGTATTCTTTTCCTGAAAGATGGAAAGATATTCCATGAACTGGTAAGAGGAGTGGAAGAAAGGCGGGAATTTCTGAATAAGATCCTGGATGTATTATCTCTGACAGGAGGTGAACTGTCAGATGTTCGGTAAGCTTGCACTACGCAATGTCAGGCGTTCCGCCAGAGATTATCTGGTGTATGTGCTGACGATGACATTTGTGGTATCATTGATGTTTGCATTTAACAGTATCATTTTTTCGAAGGATCTTCAGAAAATGTATGAAATGGCAGCGATAATGGCAGCGATGATCGGTATTGCCACATTCTTTATTGTACTGATCGTTGCATGGCTGATCAATTATATGGTACGGTTCATGCTGGAAAAAAGGAGCCGTGAATTCGGTATCTATCTGTTGATCGGAATGAATAAAAAGGAAGTGTCCGGGCTTTATATGAAAGAAAATCTGCTGCTCGGTGTGTGTTCCTTTGTGATAGGACTGGGCCTTGGAATGTTGCTTCAGCAGGTGCTGCTCGTTGTCCTTTATAGTGTCATACAGGTGGAACTAAGACCCCATCTGGAATTCAATGGATATTGTTTCCTTATGACTGTGTGCTGCTTTGCAGGATGTTATCTGCTGGCACTGTTCCGGTGCAGCCGGAAATTCCGCAAGATGAACATTCATGATCTGATGAGAGAAAATCAGAAGAATGAGGAATTAAAAGAAAAGAATGAAAAAATAAAGCGGTTATTACTGCCGTTTTCCATTCTGTTCATCTTTGCGTTCGGTGTCTGGATACTGAGCGGAAATATACAGTCGCCGGGAGGGGCAGCAGTATTTCTGACGGGTCTGTTTATTACAATGTATGTGTTTTATACAGGGCTTTCCGCATGGATCATCTGCTATGTGAAGAAAAAAGGAAATGCGGTCTACCGGGGGCAGAATCTGTTCCTGCTGCGTCAGTTTGCATCTAAATTGAAAACGATGCGGTTTACCATGGGAACACTTACGGTGCTTTTTATGGTCGCATTTCTGGGGTGCTCGGTTGCATTAATGTTTACAGACTGGCAGAATCAGGTTTTAGAGACAAAATTTCCATTTGATGTACAGGTGAACAGTCAGAATCCGGAATATGATTTTGCCAAGGAGTTGGATATTGTCGGAGAAGAAGCAGGTGTAAAGGATTTGTGCGTGTACCGTATTTATGAAAATCATACGAACACAATGAATACATGGCTGTATACGCATCTGCGGTATTTTGGAGATGAGTACCGCAGAGAAGACGGAACACCGGATGAGAAAAAGATACGTAAAGGTTCCGATGATGATGCATATTGCAGATATGATACATATATGGGTCTGAGTGATTACAATCATCTGAGAAAAATGCTGGGATATTCCACGGAAACGCTTGGAAAAAATGAATATATCCTTCAGATGAAGCAAAGAGTGTATAAGGAAACCGGAGATTTTACGGATGACGTGAAGCTTCAGGACCGAGGAGAGACACTGACCTGCAGGAAGATCTGCACCGAATCATTTTCGCAGGACGGACATAACGGCGGTGATTATATCATCGTTGTGCCGGATGAACGGATACAGCAGATGACACCGTACTATTCAGAACTTGCGGTAAGTGTGAAGAAAAAAGTACCGGATAACCTGCAGAATAAGCTGGATAATCTGTCAGATAAACATGATTATGCCGGTCATACATACATGGAAGAAGACGATGATAATGTATGTTATGGTACGGATACCATTGTCACATATGCTGCGGTGAATCTTGTGCGGGAAAATGCATCGGCTGAGGTCAGATATATGATGAGCTGCATCACATTCCCATGTATGTATATCGGGCTGGTATTTTTGTGTATTGCATTGACGGTGTTATCGGTACAACAACTGAGCGATTCGGCAAAATATAGGTTCCGCTATCAGGTGCTTTCGAAAATCGGCCTTGGAAGACGCGAGATCCAACAGACCGTATTCCGTCAGCTGTCCGGGTATTATCTGTGTCCGGCAATCCTTTCGGCAGTGATCAGCGGGATCATAGCGGTGTATATGGGTGCCGGATTTAACTTCTATACAGGAGTCAGTACACCGGTGTTACAGTATTTTGCAATTTCATTCGCCCTGTTCTTTGGCGTATATGTAGTTTATTTTGGAGCGACCTATGTCGGATTTATCAGAAATATCGAAGAATGAAAATGGAGAGGGAAGTATGAGTAGAAATGCAATAAAATATCTGGCAATGGCAGCTATGTTCTGTAATCATTTTGCCTATATATTTTTAAAAGAAGGCAGTACAGGGCAGGAAGTTATGGTTGATATCGGGTATTTTACAGCCATTACTATGTGCTATTTCCTTGTGGAAGGATATCATTACACAAGATCTGTAAAGAACTATGCACTGCGGCTGCTTGTATTCGGGATCCTTTCACAGATCCCCTTCATGCTGGCATTGAAACAGACGAACCTGAACATGATGTTCAGCCTTCTTCTATGTCTGGGAGTGGTGTGGGTTGCAGATCATGTAAAACATAAAGGGGAGAAAATGCTATGGCTGTTCGTGCTGGTAATCTGTTCGCTCTGGACGGACTGGGCACTTCTGGCACCGGTATTTACGATGCTGTTTGTAAATGCATATGGGGACAGGAAAAAAGTATCACTGGCTTATGGAAAAGCAGTGGGACTCTTCTTTCTGTTGAATGTGTTGTCATACAGGGCGGACTGCGGGCTGGAGAGTGCGCTCATACATTCTACATGCGCCTGTATCGGGCCGGCAGCATCGGGAGTGGTTATACAGTGTATGTATAACAAAGCAGACAAAACAGCACACGGCTGGGAAAAATGGTTTTTCTACGGATTTTATCCGGTGCATCTTCTGCTTCTCTGGATGATACAGTTTGCAAAAGTATAGATGGAATGGTTATAATAATACCGGGGTGTGACGGATGCGGAAAAAACGCAGAAGGACGGCTCCGGTATTTTTTGAAGCAGGCAGGTAGAGAATATGGAAAAAGAAAAGCTTGATAAAATGTATGATATCTGTTTCTTTGATCTGGATGGCACGATCATCGATTCTTCACCGGGAATTACGAATTCAGTGATGTATGCGCTGGAGAAATTCGGAATTGAAGAGACCGAACGGGAAAAATTATATAAATTCATCGGTCCGCCGCTTACCGCTTCGTTCGCCAGATTCTATGGATTTGACGATGAGAAAAGCTGGAAGGCGGTGGAGTATTACAGGGAATATTATCAGGATACGGGGATTTTTGAGTGTTCGGTGTATCCCGGATTTGAAAAATCATTAAAGGCATTGAAGGCAGCAGGAAAAAGACTTTTTGTTGCGACGTCCAAACCGGAAGTATATGCGAGAAGGATCATGGAACATTTTGACCTGGATCAATATTTTGAATATGTGGCAGGTATGGAACTGGACGGAGGCAGAGGCAGTAAGGCAGAGGTGATCGGATATCTGATCGATACCTGCCGGATGCAGGATAAGAAGAGGATACTGATGATCGGTGACCGTGAACATGATGTGCTTGGGGCGAAGCAGGAAGGGCTTGACTGTATGGGGGTATTATATGGATTCGGCAACCGTGAAGAACTGGAAAAAGCAGGCGCAGTATACGTTGCCGGGACGCCGGAAGACATTGCCGGGATCATCCTGAAATGATGCGGTAATCCTGCATTTTGTGAAAAATGTAAAAATATGGGTACCAATACTTGACAAAAGAAGAAGTAGTTGTTATTATAAAAAAACAGAACGCACTCTGTTTTTTGTAAATGATAGAAAAGAGGTGCAATATGCAAAGAGTATTTTCATTATTGGTAGACAATAATCCCGGTGTATTAAGCCGTGTATCCGGACTGTTCAGCAGACGAGGATACAGTATCGACAGTATAACTGCCGGAGTTACGGCAGATCCGAGATTTACCAGAATTACCATTGTGGCCAGCGGAGATGAGCTGATCTTATCGCAAATCGAAAAGCAGGTCAGAAAGCTGGAAGATGTCATTGAGATCAAAGTACTTCAGCCGGAAGATTCGGTATATCGTGAACTGATCATGGTGAAGGTTCGGGCGAATAAGACGGAGAGAACGGAGATCATATCTGTGGCGGATATATTCCGCGCGAAGATTGTTGATGTAGAGAAGGATTCCCTGATGGTGGAACTGACAGGAAATGGTTCAAAAGTAGATGCGTTTCTGGAACTTCTGGAAGGTTACGAGATTCTTGAACTTGCAAGAACAGGTATTACCGGATTACAGAGAGGAATCAAGGATGTAACAGTCATTGATCAGGAAGGAAACATCAACACATTATAATTGATATATTATAATGGACAAACAGTAACACATTTTAATCAGACATTAAACAGAGACGAGCCCGGTGGAAGGGCGACCCCTTGTTTAAGAAAATAAAAAATCATTTATTTTTTAGGAGGTATGCTATAATGGCAGCAAGAATTTTTTATCAGGAAGATTGTAATTTATCAGTATTAGAGGGACAGAAGATCGCTATCATCGGTTATGGTAGCCAGGGACATGCACATGCTCTGAACTTAAAAGAGTCCGGATGCGATGTTATCATCGGTCTTTACGAAGGAAGTAAATCATGGGCAAAAGCAGAAGCTCAGGGATTTAAAGTATACACAGCAACAGAAGCAGCAAAACAGGCTGATATCATCATGATCCTGATCAACGATGAGTTACAGGCTGATATGTACAAGAAAGACGTTGAGCCGAACCTTGAAGAAGGTAATATGTTAATGTTTGCTCATGGTTTCAACATTCACTTTGGATGTATCAAACCACCAAAGAATGTAGATGTAACAATGATCGCTCCTAAGGCACCGGGACACACAGTAAGAAGTGAGTACCAGGCTGGAAAAGGAACACCTTGCCTTATCGCTGTAGAGCAGGATGCTACAGGAAAAGCTTGGGATCGTGCACTTGCATATGGTCTTGCAATCGGTGGAGCAAGAGCTGGTCTTCTTGAGACAACATTCAGAACAGAGACAGAGACAGACCTCTTCGGTGAGCAGGCAGTACTTTGCGGTGGTGTATGTGCACTTATGCAGGCTGGTTTCGAGACACTTTGCGAAGCTGGATATGATCCAAGAAATGCTTACTTCGAATGTATCCATGAGATGAAACTGATCGTAGACCTGATCTACCAGTCAGGATTCGCCGGAATGAGATACTCTATCTCTAACACAGCTGAGTATGGTGATTACATCACAGGACCTAAGATCATCACAGAAGATACAAAGAAAGCTATGAAACAGATCCTGACAGATATCCAGGACGGAACATTTGCAAAAGAATTCTTATTAGACATGTCTCCGGCAGGACGTCAGGTACACTTCAAAGCTATGAGAAAACTTGCTTCAGAACATCCATCAGAGAAAGTCGGAGCAGAGATCAGAAAGCTCTACAGCTGGAATGGAGAAGACAAACTGATCAACAACTAATCAGATCTGTAAGAATACGATACATACAAAAAGGATATGGCATCAGCCATATCCTTTTTATTACGGACTTTACGGTTGTATCTATAACAAAAAGCCCGGATCATTGACGGGATGATCCGGGCTCAAAATTTGCAACTCGAGTTTAATCTCTATTATTAAGCAATTCCGTTAACAGCTTTTGTCAGACGGGAAATCTTTCTAGAGCATGTGTTTTTGTGGTAAACACCCTTGCTTCCAGCTTTGTTGATTTCAACGATTGCAACTTTTAATGCTTCTGCAGCAGCAGCGGCATCTTTCTTAGCTACAGCTGTTTCAACTTTCTTTACGCAAGTTTTTACTTTAGACTTGATTGCTTTGTTTCTAGCAGCTTTTGTTTCGTTTACTAAAATTCTTTTCTTTGCAGATTTGATATTAGCCAATTTGTCCACCTCCGATATCAATATATTTCGATTTTTATAATTCGATTTCCAGTTCGTTAGAGCCGGACACGGACGATCTAACGAAACATACGAATTTATTTTAGGACATGAATTAGATTCTGTCAATACATATTTCTGAAAATATTGGAAAAACTAGTATTAATTTAAGAAAGGATGGAGAAAACGATGGTGGAAAAGTATACGATCCGGACGGATCTTGCGATGGAGCAAAAAGAACGGTTTGAATCAGATCATGTAGAAGTGTCCGGCGTTGTACTGGAAGAAGAATACGATGAAGAGAGGGAGATTAAGATTACAACCGTCAGGATTGAAACGGAGAACGGGGCGAAGATGATGGGGAAACCGGTGGGAACATATCTTACATTGGAAGTCCCTGATATGGCATCGGCAGACGATGGATATCACAGAGAGATATCAGAAACTCTGGCAGGATTTTTGGAAAAATATGTGGAAAATGAGGAAACGAAAAAAGAGCATTCGAAAGAAAAGGGATGCTCGATATTGACAGTAGGGCTTGGTAACCGTGAAGTGACGCCGGATGCGTTGGGACCATATGTGGTAGATCAGTTGAATATCACCAGGCATATGGTACAGGAATATGGAAGATATGGCGTAGAAGAAGAAAGCCGGATCGTAAGTGCAATCGTCCCGGGAGTGATGGCGCAGACAGGGATGGAGACGGCAGAGATTGTGCAGGGAGTCGTAAAGGAGACAAAGCCGGATATGATCCTTGTGATCGATGCGCTGGCGGCAAGAAGCAGTAAAAGACTGAACCGGACCATACAGATCTCGGATGCCGGGATCCATCCCGGAGCGGGTGTGGGGAATCACAGAAGCGTGATTACGAAAGAGACGATGGGAATCCCGGTGATCGCGATCGGTGTTCCGACGGTAGTGGATGCCGCAACGATTGTAAATGACACGATGGAGAATTTTATTGCGGCACTGGAGACGTCGGAGAATTTGAAAGGGGTAGGTGTCGTATTGCAAGGATACAATTCTGCGGAAAAATACGAACTGGTAAAAGAACTGATCGCACCACATTTGAACGGAATGTTCGTAACACCGAAAGATATCGATGAGACGATAAGAAGGATCAGCTATACCGTCTCGGAGGCCTTGAATCTGTTATTTTCAGGAAAAGCAGGGGAATCAGAAAAAAAGAAGAAACAGCATAGAAAGTGAGATGACTGCATACCTTACCTTTAGAAAGTAGAGCGTAAGATTAACAAAATATCGGGGTGTGCAGGTGTGAAAGAACAAGACATGCAGAGTAGATGCAAAAAATATATACAGCATGCGGTGAGGATCATTGCCGGATGTTTTCTGATCTGTATCATGAAAGAAACAGGTGTCGGAACCGGAATAATAAATGGAAGGGTTTTTGCAGAAAAAGGGAAACAGGAGATTGCGGACGGTGCTGTCAGAATGATGCTGCCGGCACTTGTCTATGCGGCAGAAAAGGATCAGACGGACACTCCGTCAAAGGATCTGGCATGGGCAGTGATGCGGTGGTTATGGCCTGCTGGTGCATTTATGACAGAACAAGGGAAGGAAGAGACGAGCGGCGAAGATTCCAGGACGTATGCCATGATACTGGAAAAACAGGAAAATGATGAGAACGCCGTAGATAAAAATGGCAAACTGATCACACAGAATCCGGATACAGAGGAGAAGGAGACGTGGAAAACACCAGTGGTAAAAGCAGATATTTCCATGGAAAAGCTAAGAGATTATGAATATCTTATGAGTCATTTCTATACCGTGGACAGCAGCACTATGGCAGATGAGGGACTGATCAATGCAGATAAGCTGATGGGAAAAGATATGAAATTAAATCCGGATACAAAAGGGGCTAAAGTCCTGATCTACCACACGCATTCCCAGGAACAATTTGCAGATTCTGTTCCGGGAGATGCCGGTACATCAATTGTGGGAATGGGGACGTATCTGTCTGAACTTTTGAATCAAAAGTATGGAATATCCACATATCATCACGAAGGGGTATATGATCTGGTGAATGGAAAACTGGATCGGAGTAAGGCGTATCAGCTTGCAGAGCCGGATGTGCAGAAAATACTGAAAGAGAATCCGGCTATCGAAGTTGTGATCGATCTTCACCGGGATGGCGTGGCGGAAGGGACGCACCTGGTGACAGAGATAGACGGTAAGCCGACGGCGCAGATCATGTTCTTCAACGGGCTCAGCAGGACACGGGCAAATGGAAATATCAGTTATCTGTCCAACCCATACCTGGAAGATAACCTGGCATTTTCCCTGCAGATGGAGATTGCAGCGGCAACATATTATCCGGGATTTGCCAGACACATTTTTCTGCGTGCGTACCGTTATAATATGCATTTCAAGCCCAAGACACTTCTGATCGAAGCCGGAGCGCAGACCAATACAGTGGAAGAGATGCGCAATGCGATGGAGATTCTTGCAGAACTTCTGCATCAGGTGTTGTCTTGATTCAAAAATATTTTTATGATAAGATATTCAAAGTATGGAAAAATCTGTATGATCCTTATGAATAATATATGACAGAATAGCTTTCAGCATTTTTCATACGGATGAAACGGAGAAAGGATATAGAAAGAATGGCGAAAAAGAATACATATGATGCGGGCAGTATCGCGATCCTGGAAGGACTGGAAGCGGTAAGAAAAAGACCCGGAATGTATATAGGAAGTGTTTCTACCAAAGGCCTGAACCATCTGATCTATGAGATCGTGGATAATGCGGTGGATGAGCACTTGGCTGGATACTGCAACGAGATCCATGTGACATTGGAAAAAGATGGATCAGCAACGATCGCAGATAACGGACGTGGTGTGCCGGTAGACCTTCATGCGACCGGCGTATCGGCGGCACGTGTGGTATATACGACACTTCATGCGGGCGGAAAGTTCGACGATTCGGCATACAAGACCAGCGGGGGACTCCATGGTGTCGGTTCCTCTGTCGTAAATGCATTGTCAACTTATATGGATGTACAGATCAGCAGGGACGGATATATCCATCATGACAGGTATGAACAGGGGAAACCGGTGATCGAACTGGAAGACGGATTATTGCCGACGATCGGAAAGACAAGAAAGACCGGAACGAAGGTGAATTTCCTTCCGGATGATACCATATTTGAAAAGACAAAGTTCAAAGCAGACGAGGTAAAAAGCAGGCTTCATGAGACAGCGTATCTGAACCCGGATCTTAAGATCGTGTTCGAAGATAAGAGGGGAGCGGAGCCGGAACAGGTCATTTATCATGAGCCGGATGGAATCCTTGGATTCATCCGCGAACTGAATCACAAAAAAGAAGTCGTGCATGATCCGGTGTATTTCAAAGGGGAAGCAGAAGGCATCGAAGTTGAGGTGGCTTTCCAGTATGTCAATGAGTTCCATGAAAATGTGCTTGGTTTCTGCAATAATATCTATAATGCAGAGGGAGGAACGCATCTGACCGGATTCAAGACGACGTTTACGACAGCAATCAACCAGTATGCAAGAGAACTTGGAGTTTTGAAAGAAAAGGATGCGAATTTTACCGGGGCGGATATCCGTAACGGTATGACTGCAATCGTATCGATCAAACATCCGGATCCGAGATTCGAAGGACAGACCAAGACAAAGCTTGATAACCCGGATGCGGCGAAAGCTTGTAGTAAGGTGACGAATGATGAGATCATCCGCTTTTTTGACCGGAATCTTGAGACCCTTAAGAAGGTGATCGGATGTGCAGAAAAGGCGGCAAAGATCCGCAAGACGGAAGAACGTGCGAAGACCAATCTGCTGACAAAGCAGAAATACTCATTTGACAGTAACGGAAAGCTTGCCAACTGTGAGAGCCGTGATGCGTCAAAATGTGAGATTTTCATTGTGGAGGGGGATTCTGCCGGAGGTTCTGCAAAGACGGCCAGAGACCGTATGTTCCAGGCAATCCTGCCAATCCGTGGTAAGATCCTGAATGTGGAAAAAGCAAGTATCGATAAAGTACTGGCAAACGCAGAGATCAAGACAATGATCAATGCATTTGGCTGTGGATTTTCCGAAGGATACGGAAATGACTTTGACATCAGCAAACTGCGTTATGATAAGATTATCATCATGGCTGATGCGGACGTGGATGGTGCCCATATCTCGACACTGCTCCTGACGTTGTTCTACCGCTTTATGCCGGAACTGATCTTTGAAGGACATGTCTATATTGCGATGCCGCCTCTTTACAAGGTGATGCCGAAGAAGGGCGAAGAAGAGTATCTGTATGATGACAAGGCACTGGAAAAATACAGAAAGACACATGACGGTCCATTTACCTTGCAGAGATACAAAGGTCTTGGAGAGATGGATGCGGAGCAGTTGTGGGAGACTACCCTGAATCCGGAGACCAGGATCCTGAAACTGGTAGAGATTGAAGATGCGAGAATGGCATCCGGTGTAACCGAGATGCTGATGGGATCGGAAGTACCGCCGAGACGTTCCTTTATCTATGAGAATGCGACGGAAGCGGAACTTGATATATAGAATAGGAGAGAGAAAATGCAGGATTCACAGATCGTCAGAACCGAATATTCGGATGTGATGAAAAAATCATATATTGATTATGCGATGAGTGTAATCATTGCCAGAGCCCTGCCGGATGTAAGAGACGGATTAAAACCGGTACAGAGACGTACACTTTATGACATGCATGAACTGGGAATACGGTATGATAAACCGTACCGTAAGTGTGCGCGTATCGTCGGAGATACCATGGGTAAATATCACCCGCATGGGGACAGCTCCATCTATGATGCACTGGTGGTCATGGCACAGGAATTTAAAAAAGGGATGGTCCTTGTAGACGGACACGGTAACTTTGGTTCGATCGAAGGAGACGGTGCAGCGGCAATGCGTTATACCGAAGCGAGGCTTGCGAAGATCACGCAGGAAGCATATCTGGCCGATCTGGACAAGGACATTGTAGACTTTGTGCCAAACTTTGACGAGACAGAGAAGGAACCGGCCGTACTTCCGGTACGTATTCCGAACCTTCTGGTCAACGGTGCGGAAGGTATTGCGGTCGGTATGGCAACCAGTATCCCGACACACAATCTGGGTGAGGTTGTGGATGGGGTGAAAGCCTACATGAAAAATGATGAGATCACGACCCGACAATTAATGAAATATATCAAAGGACCGGACTTCCCGACAGGAGGAATCGTGGTCAATAAGGACGACCTGCCACAGATATACGAGACAGGAACCGGAAAGATCAAGATCCGCGGAAAAGTTGAAGTGGAAGATGTGAAGGGCGGAAAGAAGCGTCTGGTTATCACAGAGATCCCGTATACGATGATCGGTGCGGGAATCGGAAAATTCTTAAATGATGTCTGCAATCTGGTGGAGACCAAGAAGACAACGGATATCGTAGACATTTCCAACCAGTCATCCAAAGAAGGCATCCGTATCGTCATCGACCTGAAAAAGGGGGCAGATGTAGAAAACCTGACCAATATGCTTTATAAGAAGACCAGACTGGAAGATACTTTCGGAGTAAATATGCTGGCAGTTGCAGACGGAAGACCGGAGACTATGGGCCTGAAACGTATTATTGAGGCACATGTAGACTTCCGGTTTGACATGGCAACGAGAAAATATAATACACTGCTGAAGAAAGAACAGGATAAAAAAGAAATCCAGGAAGGTCTGATCAAAGCGTGTGATGTAATCGACCTGATCATTGAGATCTTAAGAGGAAGCCAGAGCATAAAAGATGCAAAGGCATGTCTGGTGAACGGTGAGACAGAGAATATCAAATTCAAGTCTTCTATTTCAAAAAAAATGGCAGGAATGTTAAGGTTTACAGAGCGTCAGGCAACTGCGATCCTGGAAATGAGGCTCTATAAACTGATCGGTTTGGAGATTGAAGCACTTCAGAAAGAGCACGAGGAGACACTTGCGAAGATCGCAAGATATGAAGATATCCTGAACAATTATGATTCTATGGCGGCAGTCATCATGGAAGATCTGGACCGTATCAAGAAAGAATTCGCAAGAAAGAGACGTACGGTTGTAGAGAATGCAGAAGAGGCTGTGTTTGAAGAGAAGAAAGTGGAAGAGCAGGAGATCGTATTCCTGATGGATCGTTTCGGATATGCAAAGACGGTTGATGTCAGTACGTATGAGCGTAATAAAGAGGCAGCAGATAATGAAAATAAATACATCCTGCACTGCATGAATACCGGCAGGATCTGTATTTTTACAAAGGATGGGAAGATGCATCAGGTGAAAGTGATGGATCTCCCATATGGAAAATTCCGTGATAAAGGACAGCCAATCGACAATATCAGTAATTACGACAGTACACAGGAAGAAATTGTATATATCTGTGATTCCGAACAGATGCGGTATGCGAATCTGTTGTTTGCCACAAAGCAGGGCATGGTCAAGAAGGTCGGCGGAAGCGAATTCCAGGTAACAAAACGCACCATTGCGGCAACGAAACTTCAGCCGGAAGATGAAGTCGTGAATATCAGGGTGGTGACGGAGAACCAGCATATTGTACTGCAGACGGCAGATGGATTTTTCCTGCGTTTTCCGGCAGCAGAAGTTACGGAGAAGAAGAAAGGCGCGATCGGAGTGCGGGGTATCCGCTTGAAAAAAGACGATGCATTGACGAATGTATACCTGTTTGAAGAGGGAACTGAGTGTAAGATTTCATACCATGAAAAAGAAGTCACCCTGAACCGTCTGAAGCTTGCAAAACGAGATGGTACAGGAACAAAGTACAGAGGGTAAACGATATGATACAGAACATTGAACCACATGTATATAGAAATGAATATGTCCCGGAGCCGCCAAAGGAAGACAGCGTGATCTTGTATTATGAAGGAAGAAAGATTCTGGTGAAGCTGGAAGATCAGGAGATTTCTTTCCTGACATTCAAAGAGGCTGCAGTCTGTTATCCGGATATCTATGAAGATTATACGTATCTCTTCTCGATTGACGGACAGGGATACTATCTGACGGATGGGATCGACCCGGCAGACTTTCCGGGGTTTGAACTGAAGGATAATCAGTATTTCCGCGAGGCCAGACCAAAGTACAGACAATTTGCCGCAGTGACAGGATGGCAGCTTTACCGCTGGTATCAGTCACGGAAATTCTGCGGCCACTGCGGGCAGCCTATGGTACATGACGACAAAGAACGCATGATGCGTTGTCCGGATTGTGGAATGATGGAATTTCCGAAGATATGTCCGGCGGTGATCATAGCTGTCACACATGGAAATAAGATCCTGATGTCGAAGTATGCGGGAAGAGAATACAAAAAGTATGCACTGCTCGCAGGCTTTAATGAAACGGGTGAATCCATTGAGGAGACGGTAAGGCGTGAGGTCATGGAAGAAGTCGGACTGAAGGTAAAGAATTTGCGGTATTATAAGAGTCAGCCGTGGTCCTTTACCGATACACTGCTGATGGGATTCTTCTGTGAACTGGACGGGGAAGACGGTATCACGCTCGATACCAATGAACTTGCTATGGCAGAGTGGTTTGAAAGGGAGCAGATGCCGGTAGAGGCCGAAGATCTGAGCCTGACAAATGAGATGATGATGGCATTCAAACATGGAAAAATGTAAAAAATATGCAAAATCCCTTGATTTTGCAGAAAAACGGTGCTATAGTTAATTCAGTTACATAAATCAACCGGCAGAAGAGTGGACATATCGTTCACTCTTCTTTGTTGCATATCAAAGTATGCAGCAGAATCTGACAGTGGCAGATCCTGCAGATAAGCAGGTGAAAAGCATAAATGAAAGAAGACCGGCTGATCGTATAACGTAGATAAATAAGGTCTGCATAAGGAGGATTTTAGATTGTCAAAAAGAGAAATGTATGAACAGAAAACAGAAGAGATCCTGCTTCCGATCGTGGAAGAGTATGGATTTGAACTGGTGGATGTCGAATATGTAAAAGAAGGAAGTAACTGGTATCTTCGTGCATATATTGATAAACCGGGCGGAATCGGAGTGAATGACTGTGAGGCTGTAAGCCGCAGACTTTCCGACATTTTGGATGAGAAAGATTATATCGAAGATTCCTATATCCTGGAAGTCAGTTCACCCGGACTTGGCAGACCGCTGAAGAAGGAAAAGGACTTCAGGAGAAGCCTTGGAGAAGAAGTCGAGATCAGAACCTACCGCATGATTGACAGACAGAAAGAATTCACCGGAATCTTAAAAGATTACGATGAGACAACGGTTACGATCGAGATGGAAGATGAGACCGAGAAAACATTTGAAAAGAGCGAGATCGCACTGATCCGATTAGCGTTTGATTTTTAAACGGCATGGATAAGCAAGGAGGAAAGACCATGAATACAGAATTATTAGAAGCGTTAAATATACTGGAGAAAGAGAAAGATATCAGCAAAGAAACACTGTTAGACGCCATTGAAAATTCACTGATGAATGCCTGTAAAAACCATTTCGGCAAAACAGATAATATCAAACTGATTATGAACAAAGAAACATGCGAGTATCAGTTATATGCTGAGAAAACAGTTGTGGAAGAAGTAGAAGACAAACTGGAACAGATCAGTCTGGAAGATGCAAAAGAGATTGACAGCAAGTTTGAACTTGGTGATATCGTGCATATTCCGATCGAGTCTAAATCATTCGGACGTATTGCAACACAGAATGCCAAGAACCTGATCTTGCAGAAGATCCGCGAAGAAGAGCGTAAGGTTGTATACGATCAGTATTTTGAAAAAGAAAAAGATATCGTAACAGGTATCGTGCAGCGTTATGTCGGAAAGAATGTCAGCATCAACCTTGGTAAGGCGGATGCTATGCTGACAGAGAACGAACAGGTAAAAGGCGAGGTATTCAAACCGACAGAACGTATCAAATTATATGTGGTAGAAGTAAAGAATACGACAAAGGGACCAAAGATCCTCGTGTCCCGTACACATCCGGAACTTGTAAAACGTCTGTTTGAATCAGAAGTTACAGAAGTGAAGGATGGTACCGTAGAGATCAAGAGCATTGCAAGAGAAGCGGGAAGCAGAACAAAAATTGCCGTATGGTCTAACGATCCTGACGTAGATCCGGTCGGAGCATGCGTTGGTATGAACGGAGCCAGAGTCAATGCGATCGTCAATGAGCTGCGTGGGGAGAAGATCGATATCATCAACTGGAGTGACAACCCGGCTATTTTGATCGAGAATGCATTAAGCCCGGCAAAGGTTATCTCTGTAATGGCTGATCCGGATGAAAAGACAGCCAGCGTTATCGTTCCGGATTATCAGTTATCTCTGGCAATCGGTAAAGAAGGACAGAATGCAAGACTTGCAGCAAGACTGACAGGATATAAGATCGACATCAAAAATGAAACGCAGGCAATCGAGACCGGAGAACTTCCGGAGAA
>SKEU01000564.1_pt1 | contig 23498 bp, 20 predicted proteins | sample 4819571 | NCBI WGS metagenome assembly SKEU01 (sample SAMN11008801, study PRJNA524170) | human gut metagenome | biome: Human fecal sample; material: Feces; isolation source: fecal sample from pouch patient p8, p16 | host: Homo sapiens | place: Israel: Tel-Aviv | collected 2015-06-23
AATTTGTTCTCCGGCCTTTGCTTTGGCGTCCAACTCACCTAAAGAGGGCGCATTGTTCAGCACACCGTCAATCATGTTTTCGTTCTGTTCGGTGGAAAGCTCTGCGGTGCGCAGCGGATTTTCCCGTAAGAACTCCGGCACCTGCTGGAAGCCCGCACTGTCGCAGTAGTGGGCGGTGTCCTGCCCGTTCTGGTGCAGCACCACTACATCCGAAACAGACAGCGAGTGTCCCTTGAAATCTGCCGGATGGTCCACATTGAATGTACGGTAGATGTCCTCCAATGTGGTACCCGCAGCCAGCGGCGCGGCGTACATCTCTGTATAGTTGGCTTTGTCCACGGTCCGGCCAGCGGCCTGCAGGCGGTCGTAGGGCTCAAAACGGTAATCACGGGTGGAATCCTCATTGCGCAGCTGGTAAATGGAAAAGCTGTCCTGCTGTGGTGCCTCAAAACCTGCCGCTGCGTATTCCTCTACGGTCATTCCGGCGGCCGCCGCTTCCTGCGCGATCTCGGACTGTACCTGCGCCTTGTAATCCTGCAAGCTCTGGTCAAAGTCGGCCAGCTTGGGCGGTTCCGGCAAGTCATACTGGCCTTGGTTGAGCAGCGGGCGGCAGTCCTGCACATAGGCCACAACAGCGTTGTAATAGGCCGCCTGTTCCGGCGAAATGTTCTGCCCCTCCTGCAAAGCGGTGGTGGCCGTCTGCTCCATGGCCGAAAGGTTGCAATGTTGTTTGAGGTACGGGATAAACTCGGTCAGCACCATTTCCCGCTCTGCCTTATCCTGCTCCCATGCTTTCGGGCCTTTGTTATGCAGAACAAAATTCTTCCAGTTTTCATCTTTGGCGTAGTATTCGTGGTAGTTCTGGATGTGTTGAACCAAAGAACCCTCTCCGTCACCAAAATCCTGCCGCCCCTCGTAGTTATCGGGCTGGCCGTTCAGGGTAAAATCAATACGGAATGCGGTCTTGTCGTACCAGCCGCCCGTGTAGCCGTCCTTTTCCCGGTCTGTGTGCTGGGCGGTGTCCAGTTTTTCAAAGACGCGGTTTGCCACGGACAGCGGCATGATTTCGCCGTCCTGCAGCTTGTCGCTTTCACTCCACAAAATCGTAACCGTGGGCTCTGCGGCGGGGTCTGGAATTTTAACGGGTGCGGGAATTTTGTTGGCCTTTTCCGCCGCCGCTTGGAACGCCGCCAGTTTGTCGCCCAACAGGACTTCCGACACTGCGGCTGTCTGCCCCAGCAGATTAAGTGCTTCCTGCCCGGCATCTGGCAGGGTCAGACCGGGCGCGTCCAGCTGGCCTCCGTCCAGAGCCTTTTTGTCCGCATCATACAGTGTATAGTCATAGCCGGAATCACAGGTCTGGATGAATAAAATATTGCCGTTGTCCAGCGCAAATGCGGCTTCCTGTGCGGCGGAAAGGTCTACTTCCCGCTGCTGGCGCAGTTCTGCCAGATGTTCGTCCAGCGCAGAGATCAGCTCATGGGCCGCGCTGCGAATAATTTCCAGAGAGGCTTTTAGTTCGGCCAGTTCCCGGCCGGAACTCCACCCAGCTACATAGCCAAAGGAATACTCGGACGTGTCCAGCCCGTAATGCTGGCAGACGGCATAGGCCACGCTTTCGGCCTGCACCTCGCGGGTGCGGCTGTCCGGGCGGTTGGCCTGTTCCGGGTCGTCTGTGTCGATGGCGTGCAGCTTAGCATGGGCAATCTCATGGATGGCTGTCTTGATGGTTTGCAGCTGGCTCATGCTCTCTTGGATGGCAATGCGGTTGTCGAGCAGATGAAAGTACCCGTGCGCCCCGCCCTCGATGTCCTCAAACCCGATGGGCACCGGGGATGTCTGCTCCAATGCCTTGAAAAAATCTTGGTAGTCCTGCACGCTGCCGGACAGTTCATCCACAGCAATGGACGGCAGTGGTTCACCCTCAGTCTGGCTGACATCGAACACGGACACCACCTTAAAGGCCGGAATCTGTACCGTTTTTTCTTCGGTCAGCAGCTTGCCGTCCTTGTCCAGAATCGGCTTACCCTGCTCGTCCAGCTTTTCCATCTTCTGCTTGACCTTGTAGGGTGCAGGAGCAAGAATCTTGATGCTCTTTTCGCCTTTCTTTACGGTGCGGTGGAACGTGTCTTTCCACTTGTTGAAGCCGGCTACCAGCTGCCCGCCCTGCATGGCGATCAGCAAGGTGTTGTTGAAGCTGTAATTGTGGAACTTCGCCATCGTGGTGAGGTAGGCTTTGTAGCGGTCGCTGTCGAACAGCTGCTGAATGCCTGTTTCCAGCCGGTCCGTGATTTCTTTCATCCGTTCTGCGCTGTCCTTACCGTTCAGGATAATGGGAATAACTTTCTGCTCCATGATGTAAACTCCTTTTTTGCTATCCTACGGATAGAGAGAGCCGGTTATGGCAAAATGAATGCTTCACCTTACCATAACCGGCCCTCGTATTTTTGCCTTACTCTTTGCGCTCTACCCGGTAATTGACGTACTTGCCTCCCGTATCTGCTAGAAGCACCGTTGCATCATAGGTTTTGCCTGTTTTTTCGGAGTAGAGACCCTTTACCTTTGCCTTACCGTTTTTGAGCAGAGCGGCGGCGATCTTCGGTGTGAACGCCTTTTTGCGCTGCTCAAAGAAGCGGTCATTCTTCCACAGCACGAACTGACAGCTACGATTCCCGCAGTAGAAGTTTTTCTTGCCCTCATAGACGTTTTCACCACACCGGGGACACTTGCCGATAATAACCCGTTCCGACTGGAACAGGTTTTGCTTATCTGCACTGATACAAGAATAGGTCTTGACCAGCTGGCGCACCTGCGCTTCAATTTCGGCCATGAACTCGTCCGCGTCTGCATTGCCCTTGGCAATCTCGGTCAGGCGGTTTTCCCATTCGGCGGTCAGGACGGGAGAGGTCAGGCTTTCCGGCAGAACCACCGCCAGATTGATGCCGTCCTTGGTGGGGACAAGCTGTTTGCCCTTGCGCTGCACAAAGCCCATTTGCACCAGCTTTTCCAGAATCGCCGCACGGGTGGCCGGAGTACCCAGCCCCTTGCGTTCCGCATGGCCCAGGCCACCCTCTTTTGCTCCTGCGGAGCAATTCACCTTGTCCTCCGGCATATCCTCGGTCCCGGCCCGCTCCATTGCTAACAGGAGCGTATCTTCGGTGTAGGCTTTCGGCGGGGATGTGAAGTGTTCCGATACGGTAGAAGTTATGCGGAAACTCTGCCCCTCGGCCAGTTCTGGCAGGGTGTTCAGGGCTTCCGTTTCTTCATCACCGTCTGTTTTCAGGGTGGAGTGGAATCGCTGGTCGATCTCTTTCCATCCGGGGACAAGCACCGTTTTTCCCTTGGCGGTGAACTCGTTCCCTGCACAGGAAAATACCGCAGTCACGGTTTCGTACTCGTGGGGTGCAGCCACGGCGCAGAGCAGTTTGGAGCAGACAAGGTTCATCAGCTTGCATTCACTCTCGGCAAGACCAGTGAAACCCTGCTTTACAAATTCGGACGTGGGGATGATGGCGTGGTGGTCCGATACCTTTTTGCTGTTCAGAATCCGGCCCACTTCCGGGGTCAAGTCAAGCCCTTGGGCAAAGGACAGCAGCCCCAGTAGGTCAGACACAAGATGTTGTGCTGTCTGGCCCATATCCTCGGTCAGATATTGGCTGTCGGTGCGGGGATAGGTCAGCAGTTTCTTTTCGTAAAGTTGCTGGGCATAATCAAGGGTCTGCTTTGCCGTGAAACCGAACAGGCGGTTTGCCTCCCGCTGCAAGGTGGTCAGGTCATAGAGCTTGGGCGGCTGTTCTGTCTTTTTCTCCCGTTTGACAGAAGTACAAACGGTAGTTGTGCCTGTGCATTTTTCTTTGAGAGAATTTGCGGTTTCTGCATCCGCAATGCGCCCACTGTCTGCTTTCAGGCTGCCGGACTGGATGCCGACCGTATAATACTTTTCTTTCTGGAAGCGCAGGATTTTTGCATCCCGGTCCACCAGCATTTTCAGTGTCGGGGTCTGCACCCGGCCCACGGTTAGGGTTTTATGGTACAGCACCGAAAACAGCCGTGTTGCATTGATGCCCACCAGCCAATCTGCCTTTGCGCGGCAGAGGGCCGATTGGTATAGCGCATCATAGTCCGAATCCGGGCGTAGGTTTGCAAAGCCCTCTCGGATGGCTGCATCCTCCATGCTGGAAATCCAAAGCCGCTTTACGGGTTTCGTGCAGCCGGCCATTTGGTAGACGAAACGGAAGATAAGTTCTCCCTCCCGGCCTGCGTCGGTCGCAGCGGTCACACTATCCACATCGGGGCGGTTGAACAGGGCACGCAGAACTTCAAACTGCTGTTTTTTCTCGTCCGGGACGACGAACTGCCACGGCTGGGGCAAGATGGGCAAATCCTCATACCGCCACTTACAGTATTTTTCATCGTACTGGCCCGCCTCGGCAAAGGACACCAGATGTCCGATGCACCAGCTGACCAGATACCCGCCGCCCTGCCAGTAGCCGTTTTGCTTTTCAGTGGCTCCGATCACGGTGGCAATGCTGCGGGCAACACTGGGCTTTTCGGCGATCACCAGCTGAAAGCTCATGTTTCGTCCTCCTGTCCGTCCTCTGAATGAATTTCGATTTCAGCCGGTTCCTCGTCTGAATCCTCGTCCTCGCCAAAATCGTACTCGTCCAGATCATCGTGCCCGGTGGTATCGGCCTTAGGCTTGCGGAACTTGAAATAATAGAGTGCCGCACCGCCGCCCGTCAGAGCCAGCACCAGCAGGATCATCAGACTGCCCATGTTGGACTTGGGCTTTTCCTGCGGCGTTTCGGTGTCAGTTTTCACAGCTTCCGGGGCCGTGCAGTTGCGCAGGCTCTTTTCACACAAGGGGCAGTTTTCGTTGACGTTTCCGGCCTCACATTTCACCGTGCAGGTGCAGACTTCGGCGGCCTGCGGTTCTTCATCCAGCAGAGCCAGCAAGTCGGCATCGTCCACTTGGTTCAGGAAGTGGACAGAGGTTTCTTTCTCCTCATTGGCACGGTCAATCAGGATGTAAAAATAGTTCCCGGCTTTGGTAGTCACGGTGATAAGCTGCTTGTCGCCGTAAAAATCATCCACCAGTGTTGCATTGCCCTTGGGCGTGATGGGCACACCCTCCGGCTCCATGCCGCCCGTAGTCGGTTCTTCGTCCACGATCTCCGGCAGAGGTTCCGGGGCAGGGTCAGTACCGCTTGCGAAAGCGGGCATGGAAAAGGAGCAGAGGCAGAGCAGGATAGCCAGCAGTCCGGCAGCGAAACGGTTCCAGTTGTCAGGTTTCATCGGCGGCATCCTCCTGTTTGTGGTACGGTGTGGCGGTGGGCGCAGCATTCAGCGCACCGCTGCGCAGGAAGGCCGCGAACTCGTCCGGCTTCATGTTCATGCTGCGCACCAGCTGAATGATCTGCAGGTTTTCCTGTTCAGTCTTTGCAGCTTCCAGTTCTTTCAACTGCTGCTGGTATTCAGAGATTTTTTCTTTGAGCCGTTCAATATTGCGCTCAATGCGGGAAAGTCTTTTTGCCATACAAAATCCTTTCTGGCGTCACGGTAAACGCCCATAGCTGTAAAAATGTTCCTGCCAATATTTTGAGTTGAGGTTTGTGTAAGAGATAGGGTCGCCGCAGTGCAGCATGATGGAATTGCCTACATAGATACCGCAATGGCTCACACCGGGGGTATCGTAGGTTCCCTTGAAAAACACAAGGTCGCCCGGTTTGACCTGCGCCGTCGAAACAGGAGTACAGAGGTTGTAAAGGCCCTGTGCGGTCTGGCGGCCCACGTTCCAGCCGGAGTGATTCAGCACCCACGAAATGTAGCCGCTGCAATCAAAGCTGGTGCTGGGCGAACTGCCGCCCCACACATACGGGTAGCCAATGTACTTGGTTGCTTCCTCCATCATGGCGGCAAACTTATCATCCTTTAGTGCTTCCGGGGGAATGTCGTAATAGGTGGGCTGCTTGATGGTGGACGCATTGGGGTACTGCGACTGCCCAAACAAATCCGGCCGGTTGCCCAGCGTGCGCATATAGAGCGAATAGGCACTAAGCTGTTCTTCGGTCAGTACTTCCACGGGCAGGTGAGATAAATCCTTGTTCTTCAGCTTGACCGTGCAGATGTAGTATTCATACGGTTCTTGGTAGGTGATAACTTGCGGCACACCATACGGGCCAATAATGACCATCATTTTTGTACGGTAACGTATCTGCATGGTCACGGCCTCGGTCAGGATGTACTGCTTTTCAAAGAGCATTTCAAGTTCGCCCTGCACCTCGGCCAATGTAAAAACGCCATCATGGAGCGCGGACAAAATCGAGATCAGCACATAGGGGTCATGCTCGATTTCGTCCAGATAAAAATGGTATTCATCGTAGTTGTGGGTGGCCTCGTAGGTGTCGAGATACCGTTGTAGTTTTTGTTCCAGCTTGGCGTAGGCTTTCTCTGCACCCAGCATATCCTTGTCCTTGGAAAAGTAAGAGGATGCCGTCACGCCGGTTCCAGCGGTGCCCGCCATCACGGTGCAGGACTGCAAACCCGTTATCAAGAGCAGAGCCAGCAGACCGAACACCGCCACGATCAGAATGGTTTTCCAGTTCCGGGCCGCAAATTCGGCTACCCGTTCGCCGCCCTCGGCCGCCAGCTTCGTTACCCGGAAACCGTTCTCTGCGGTGGCGGCTGCACCCTGCGCGGCGGCTTGTCCGGCCTGCCGTGCAGCTTTGGCATACTGCTGTTTGATACGCCGTTTCTGCCACATCCGGGAAATGGGGTTGCTGGCCGCCTGTGCAATTTGCGGATTGCCTCGCAAGGATTTCTGGTAAAAGTATTCTGCATTGGCAGACATGAGCTGACGCTCTGCCTTTTCCACGGCCTTGTAGGGCTTCATCTTGTGGTGCCGGATGCCGCTGCGGATGGCTTTGGCGGTCTGACGCTCCACCAGTTCTTCACCTTTGTGGCCGCCCTCCACGCCCACATTTTCGTGTTCGACCTCGTGGATTTTTCCGTGAGCGAACAGCAATGCTTCCGACAGCGGGCGGCTGGCCGGGTTTGGTTTCAGGCTGGGCGGGCCTTTGTCCTGCTGCTCAAACCGCAGGGTGGATTTTGCCTTGCCGCTGGCTGCATCGTAAACTTTTTCCTTGACCGGGACACGCTTCTTCGGCAGAGCGGCGCGGGCCGCATCCAGCTTGTCGGCCTTTGCTTCCGCCTTGTGGATGTACGGCTGCAACTCCGGGTCTGCCCGTTCGTCCTCGGTCAATTCCAAACGGGCAGCGGAACGGTGCAGACCATCTTCACTTTTGGCGGTGGCCGCTGTTTCTGCTGCCTTTTTCGCTTTCTTTTTATTTTTATGCCCGTCCTTGATGTCCTCGGCCCGTTCCAGAATTTTTTCGGCCTTGCCCTCGGCATCCGTGGAATAATCCTGTTCCGCTTCCCGGCAGGAAACATTCTCCACAGTGCCGTCAGCCTGATTTTCTACCACCAGACCGTCACGGGTCATGGTCTGGGTGACTTTGGCTTTTGCCTGCAATTCTTTCAAGGTTCTTCACCTCCCATCGGACAGCGGCCCGTTTCAATGTCCGCAATGTATTTGAGAATCGGGAACACCTGCGGCGGCGAAACTGCATTGCCCAGTGTTTTCATCCGCTTGCTGCGGTTCGGCACCTCTTCGGTCAGGCGCGGGATGTCGGCGGGTTCTTCGGCCCAAAGGGAATGTCCGTCCATTTGCGCGGGAAACCCATCAGCCACTCTACCCAGTCCGGGTTGAGGTAGGGCCTTTCCAGCGTGGTGGGGGTCATGCGGTAGACCACATGAGAGAGCCGCGCCGTCCATGCTTTGCCATCCTTGTTCATCTTGCGATAGCTGCCGTTCGCAGAGATTTGGATGTCCAACCCCTTGCCCACATCCCCGGTGTCGCTGGCAAGGGGTGTGGGAAGCAGCGGAGCCGATGATGAATACCCGTTTCCGTTCGTGCCACGCGCCAACGGCAGCAGCAGGTAATACGAAAACCCGAACATCGTAACCTGCCTGCTCCAAGTCAATGAGCGTTTTGTCGAGCCCCATACGGAGGAAGCCAGCAACATTTTCTCCAAGCACCCAACGGGGCTGCAATTCCCGGATGACCCGCAGCATTTCGGGCCACAGGTAGCGTTCATCGTGGAAGCCGCGCTGCCGCCCTGCGGTGGAGAACGGCTGGCACGGGAAGCCACCTGAAATGAGGGTGACGGTGCGAAGTCCTGTTTTTTCAAAGAAAGCCTCCTTTGTTACAGTGGTGATGTCCTGAAAACGGGGCACTTCCGGCCAGTGGCTTGCCAGCACAGCGGCGGGAAATGCCGCCCACTCCGCATTGACAGACAGAGGTAAACCCCGCTGCTTCCGCGGCAAGGTCGATGCCGCCGATGCCGGAAAACAAGCTGAAATGTGTTAAGCTCATAGCTCCACCACCTCGCTGAGCCGGGTGGTCATGATCTTATAGAGCTGTGTGTTTTTCGGGATGGGGTTGGAAAACGGAAGCACCACGTTTTCAAAAATCAGCAGTCCTTCGCCCGGTTCCGAATTGTCGATGTACTTCTGCTGGTCTGCGGAGAGGTTCAGCCGTTCCGAAAGGATTTTGCGGTCGCCGGATGCCTGATTCAGCAGCGTGATGAAGTCGCTGTTTTCCAGAATGTTCTCAATCTCCGGGGAAGAAAGAAGGTCCTTCACATTTTGGGTGGCACCTGTGGGCACGCCGCCCCATTTGCGGAAGCGCTTCCAAATCTCGGCACTGTACGCGGCGGTCTGTTCCTCTTTCAGCAAAAGGTGGAACTCGTCTGCAAAATACCATGTGGCCCGGCCTTGGCTGCGGTTCTGGGTGACGCGGCCCCATATCTGGTCTTGGATAATGAGCATCCCCAATTTTTTTAACTGTTTTCCTAACTCTTTGATGTCAAAGGCCACAAGCCGGTTGTGGATGTCCACATTCGTTTTGTGGTTAAACACGTTCAGCGAGCCGGACACATACAGGTCCAATGCCTGCGCTACCCGGTCCGCTTCCGGCAAGTGTTGGTCGAGCAGGGCTTGGTGCAAATCGGAGAGGATGGGCATATTCTCCGGGCAGGGGCTCGCCAGATAGGGGCGGTAGATGGCTTTCACGGCACGGTCTATCACGGTGCGCTCAATCGCTTCCAGACCTGTTTTACCGCCCATGACCAGCTCACAGAACGACAGCACAAAATCCGATTTCAGGGCAAGCGGACTATCATCCTCGGAGTAGTTGAGGTTGATGTCCAGAGGATTCACATAGTCCTTGCTGGTGGGCGAAAGTTTGATGACCTGCCCATGCAGCCGCTTGACCAGCGGATAATACTCGGCTTCTGGGTCTGAAATAAAAATATCGTCAGCAGTCGTTAAAAACACACTGACGATTTCAGACTTGCAGCTCATGGATTTGCCGCTGCCGGGCGTACCCAGCTTTAGGCCGTTGGGACACCGGGCCTGCTTGCGGTCCAGCATGATCATGTTGTGGGATTTTGCGTTGATGCCGTAGTACATGGCCGCGCCGCTCTGGAAAAGCTCCTGCGTCACAAAGGGCACGAACACCGCCACGTTGGAGGTGGTAAGGCTGCGCTGAATCTTTATCTGGTTGATGCCCAGCGGCAGGCTGGACACAAGGCCCTGTTCCTGCTGGTAGTCCAGCCGGACAAGCGAGCAGTTATACTTCTGTGCCACACCTGCGGCTTGGAACACATCGTTGCCCAGCTTTTGCTTGGTGTCGGCCACATTCAGCACAAGAAAGGTCAGCATGAAAAGCCGTTCGTTCCGGGTCTGCAATTTGTTCAGCAGCTTTTTGGCGTCCTCGCCGTAAGTGGCAAGGTCGCTGGGCAGGATGTCCATGTCGTACCCGGAACGGACAGCCTTTTTCTGCTCCTGAATCTTCATGGCGTCAAGGTCTGTGATCTTCCGCTTGATGGTTTTGATGGCCTCGGTCTGGTCGATGGCCTGCACATGGAGATTGACGAGAATGCCGCTTTCCGTTTTGAGAAAATCGGCCAGCATTTCATCCGAAAGTTCCGGCGCAAGGATTTGTAAAAAGCTCACAGCTCCATATTTGCCGCCCAGTCCAAAAGTCTTGGCCGTGCCGAAGCAGAGGGAGGACGGGGCCACAAAATCCTTAGTGGACAGGCCGGAGGGCGCCAGCCAGTCCCAGTCAAAGCGGAACGGTTCCCCGTCCGGGTGGAAGATGCCGTGCAGCACCTCCAAACGCGCCTGTCCGTCCATGACGTGCGCCACGCAGCCCATGGCCTTGAAATAGCCCAGCAGGTCAAGGCCAATGCGCGTCAGCCGTGACCGTGCTGTTTTCAGGCTGTCGGCCTCGATGGTGAACGTCAGATATTTGGTTTTGACAATGCCGTTGTTGCCGCTGGCAAGCTGCTTTTGCAGGATGGCCGTGTACTCGGCGCGGATGTCGTCAAAATCATCTCCCTGCGGTGCGATCTCAAAACTTTTTGCGTACTGCACCGGGTCAACTTTGCGATTCAAAAACGAAAGCTGCACATGGATGGAAGCATCCACATAGTTGTACAGGTCGCACAAGTGTTCAAAGATGGCGGTGCGGGTCTCCGGCTGGGCCAGCTGATAGCTGATGTCCTCAAAGGCAATGCACTTGGAGAATGTGCGTCGGTCAATGCGGCACACACCGTCCGGGTAGATGGCCTCATACGGGATGGTGGCCTGTGCCGTGCGGGGCTTGCCGTCACCCTTGTACTTGCGGAGAACGGCATCAATTTCTTTTTTCTGGGCGCGGGTGAGCTTTTTGGGCTTTTCGGTTTCGCGGGGTATCGTTTTTCTGGACAATGGCCTTTACCTCCTGTTCCATTTGGTATTGCCGCACAAGGGCGGCGTAAGCATTGTTGGTCTGATAGGGCCTTTCCTTGGGACGAATAAAGCAGCACTGAATCATTTGCTGAATCACCACTTCAAGGGGCTGGCCGTGCCGCTCGAACAGAGCGAACAGCAGCCCCGGCAGCATGGCAAAAATCATCAGCAGGGCCGCCGCGCTGTTGGAAAGATAGTCCCGGGTCAAAAAATAAAGCGGCCCGCCCGTGAGGAGCGCGCCGCCGAAGCAGACCAGCTGCCGCTTGGTCAGCCCGAATAAGACTTTGGATTTTACATGGGCCAAATCTTTGGGAACGGTCACATACGCCATACGTTTTTCCTTTCTCGGCCTTAGTGGGCACCAAACACCGACTTGCTGATGCTGCCGGTCTTGAACAGACAGAAACAGAGCAGCACGGTGTAGCCCATGCAGCCCCAGATGGCCCCGGCAATGTCCGCTGCACCTGAAATGTTGCGTATCAGCACCGCATAGATGCCCACGACAATCATAATCAGGAACGCTTGGAAGCCTAACGCCAAAAGCGATTTCAAATAGTTCTGCCCGGTGCTGCGCCACTCGCTGCTGCCCATGGTCGCCAGCGGGATAGGCCCCAGTGCGGTCACAACGTAAATCTCGATCATGCGGCCGTAGGTCACAAGGAAGATGCAGATGGACAGGATGTTCATGGTCAGGCCCACTACAAGGGTCTGGAACCATAAGCTGAGCAGACTGCCAATGGTCATGCTTTCCAGCTGAAATTCCAGTCCGGGTATCAGGCGGTCAAAGTGGATGGATGTTTCACCGATGATCACGCCGGAGCTTTGGTTGACAACGCTCTGGGTGGCATCGAACACACCCATAACGATATTCCATGTGTTGCTGACAATGAGGATGGCAAAGGCAGACTTGAAAATCCAGCGGAAGAACATGGAGGTGTCAAAGTCGTGCATATTGTTCTTTTCGGTAATCATCTGGATAAGCTCATGGCACATCACAAGGGCAAGGATAGCCGCTGCAATGGGCAGCACCACCGTTTCGGAAAGACTGCGCAGCATATTGAAAATGCCGCTGTTCCACGCCTGCGGGGTAGAGCCGACATCCGAAGCGATTTCGCCCACCTTGGCGTTCACGTTATCGAACAGGCCGGAGAGGTTGCCCGTGATGCCATCTATCAAAATGCCTTTTATCCATTTCTCGATGATCTCACTAATCAAGCAAAGATACCTCCTTTCCCGCGCCCTCCCATGTGAGCGGGAGAGCGCGGCGTAGGATTTTAAGTGTTAGTCGTTCGGAAAATTGTGGGCAGCGATGCAGGACTTAGCCCAGCAGCCCGGACAGCAGCGGGCCAAGGGTCACGCCGATCAGGGCAACGCCGCCGCCCGCGACCAGCTGCTTCACGCCCTGGCTCTTGCTGCCGGGGTTATCCTGCCCATAACCTTCCAGCAGGTTGATGCCGCCCCAGACACACAGGGCACCGCCCAGACCGACCACGATCGTCTGCAAAGTATCGACTGCGCTGTTGAAAAATTCCATAAGGTCCTCACTTTCTGCCGCTTGTTCTGCGGTACTCAAAAATAAAATTATTCGGCTGCATTTTCATCCGACAGGTCAATTTCGTACAGGTCAAACGGTTCGTCCTGTGCGACTACCTGCTGCCGTTTCCGGCGCAGGGTGGATAAGAACCTGTCCACATCAAAGGTGTTTTTCTTGTCCGCGTCCGCAAGGTATTTGTAGTGCGGGTGCTTGGTGATGTCGAACTTCTTCGAGAAGAACGGCCTCACACCCCGCAGCTGCAAAATACATTTGCCGCCGTCCATGATTGCGATTTCGTCCTCTGACATCAACGCCTTTCCTAATTTTTGATAGTTCAGTCCGTGGGAGGTTTGAGAGCCCCGGTTTTCGCTGGTGTTGAAACTGTCGATGGTCTCTTTCCCCAGCGCATCGGAGATCTCTTTGGCATTTTTGCCCCGCCCACTCAAAAAGAGAACAGAATCGCAGTTGTCCGAAATGATTTCGGCCGCATCTTTGTAGATGGCTTTCAGCTGCGACTGGCTCTGCAAGATGATGGATGCCGAGATTTCCCGGCTGCGGATGGTGGCAATCAGCTTGTCGAAGTTGGGAATCTGCCCGATGTTGGCGAACTCGTCCAGAATCAGCCGCACATGGACAGGCAGCCGACCGCCGTATTTATCATCCGCACGGTCACACAGCAGGTTGATAAGCTGGCTTTGAAGCATGGCAAGAATGAAGTTGAAGGTGGTGTCCGTGTCGCTCATAATCAGGAACAATACCGTCTTTTCATCCCCGATGGTGTCCAGCTCCATTTCATCGTCCTCCATCAGCTCCCGCACTTCCCGGATGTCAAATGGGGCTAAACGGGCACCGCAGCTTATCAGGATGGAGGAACGGGTCTTGCCCGCCGACAGCAGAAACTTTTTGTACTGCCGGACGGCGAAGTGGTCCGGGTCTTTCTGTTCCAGCCGCTCAAACATGAGGTCCACCGGGCTTTGAAACTCCGGGTCGTCCTCGCGGGCTTCACTGGCATTTATCATTTCCAGCAGGGTGGTGAAGTTCATTTCCTCTGCCGGGGCCTCGTACCAGATGTAGCCAATCAGAGCCGTGTAGAACAGCCGTTCCGACTTCACCCAAAAATCTTCTGCTGATTTTTCACCCTCGCCTTTGGTGTTGGCGATAAGGGTATTCACCAGCTTCAGCACGTCCTTTTCCGAGTGGATGTAAACAAAGGGGTTGTACTTCATGGACTTGGAAAAGTTTATCGTGTTCAGGATTTTCACCCGGTAGCCTGCCCGCTGGAACATTTGGCCTGTTTCCAGAACCAGAGTCCCTTTTGGGTCTGTGACCACGAATGAGGTGGGATAATCAGACGTGGGAAAGCATTGCATGAGGTTAGGCTTGACGTAAAACCGCGTCTTGCCGCTGCCGGAGCCGCCGATCACCAGCACATTCTTGTTCCGGGCCGTCTTGGGGTCTTTTGGCCGCCCGGTCATGGTCAGGCGTTCGGTCTGGGTCAGCAGGATGTTGTTTTCAAACTTGGGGTCGATGTACGGGGCAATGTCTTTGGCGGTGCCCCACCGGGCAGAACCGTATTCCTCGCCCTTGCGGTACTTCTTGGCGTTCTTGCCCTTGCTGTACACGATGAGCCGGACAGCCACCGCACCAATAACGCCAACGCAGAGGTCAAACGGATGCAGGCTGGGCAGCGGGTTTGCAAAGGCGGCGGAGATGCCGCTCGTCAGGTGAAGCAGCTTTGCCGAAGCATCCGCGCCCGCCGCCAGACGGTACGCCTGCCCGCATTTGGCGAACAGGTACACGAACAGCAGATACGGCAGATTCAGCAACAGCAGCTTTTTCAGTTCAGGCTTCATCGCTCTAACCCCCTTTGCTTGATTTTTTCCTTCGCACGTTTCGGCTGCTGGGCGGCTTTCTGCTTGGCTGCTGCCAGCACCTTGCGGATAGAGGGCCGCTGCTCCTTGGTGAGCGTTTTGGCCGTGAACTCCCGGAACGCCTGTTCCAGATTGTCCGCATCCTTGGCCTTGAAGATCACGATGTAATGGGGCGGCTGGGTGGTTTTATCCTTGCGTAAGGTGAAGTCCACGCCGTACTTCTTGGCGCAGGGCTTAAACGCCCCGATGTTCGCCTCCGTGACTTCAATGTTGGTCAGGGCCGCGCCGTGGGCTTTCAGCTGTTTCAGGCTTTGCTTGCCGTGGTGCAGCTTTGGCCCCTTGGCCCGGTGCTGCAAATATTTTTTCAGGGCAGCTTGCAACGCTTGGGCGGTGAGCTTGCCCGTTTTCATGGACAGGGCAATAGTTTTCTGGGTGACTTCTTCCTGCAATATGAATCCCTCCTTGTTGCAGAAAATTCAGAGCGGCAGCTAGGGTGGAACCACCAGCCGCCGCAGGTAAAGGGTTCTCATGGGTAGACGCTCCTTTCGGTCAGGTGTTGGGCGGGCGGCCCCAATCGGGCTGCGCCATATCGTGCGCCACAAGGGACGCATAGTAGCTGTTGATGGTGCTGGGGGCGTTGAACAGCATGGCCCGCAGGTATTGCTTGATGTTGCGGACTTTGGTGGTGTTGTCCCGCAGGCAGTCCATGACGAACTCGATGTGATGGCTGTCCAGCTTCAAGAATTTCGCCTTGACCAACTCTGCCGGGTAATCGTCTCCGGCCACCCGGATGGACTTGCGGGAAGTGCAGACCGTTTCCAGCAGGATGTCCACGATCTCGTCCAGCTGCTCCCGGTCTATCCGGGGATTCTGGGTGAGGGTGTCATACTCGATGTTCTCCAAAATCAGGTCCCGGTAGATTTGATAGGCCGCTTCCTTTCGGCTTCCTGTCCGTTCCGGCAGCGATGCCGCTGTCTCGTCCTCGTCCAAAGGCAAGGGGTTTGGGGAATGGATAGGAATGGAATCGGTATTTAATCCCTCTTTCTTTTGTTTTTCTGTAATTAGTTTATCTTTATTTAATTGCATTGGATTTTCCAACGTAGGGTTTTCCTGCGTGGGATTCTCCAACGTTGGATTTTCCAATGTAGGTGAAACCGATGCAGGAACGGGCTGCGGCAGCTCGAAGATCACATAGTCTGCACCGCGCAGCCGCCCTTTCTCGTCCCGTTCTCTGGAACGCTGGATGTAGCCTGCCTGTTCCAGTTCCCGGATGGCCTGCCGTATCGCGTCAATGCTTTCCCGGTTGATACGGGCCAGCCCTTGCAGGGTGTAGTCCCAATCTTCCGGCAGGGAGAGCATTTGGGAGAGTAAGCCTTTGGCTTTCAGGGACAAGGCCCGGTTCCGCAGGTGGTGGTTTGACATGACCGTGTAGCCGCTGTTCTTTTCTACCCGAAATACTGCCATTTCACGGATGCCTCCTTTCGTTGTAAACAAAAAAAGCAGCGTTCATTTGCTCCCGGTGATGGGAGAAGTGAACGCTGCGCGTACTTGATAATTTTTAGGTTGTGTGGTATATAAAAGGCAACTATATTTCAAACACGGCTGCCCATCGGGGTGCAATACAAGCAAGTTGCTATCCGATGACCTTAAAAACGAATTGTACTACGATGGTTTTTGAAAAGTTCTGTATCACTACTCGCACCAAACCATGAAAATCCGAACCTTTTCTCGATAGGAGAAGGGTTCGGATTTTTTGTTTTCTTTGGAAATGACAATTCCGGCTCCTTCCCGACGACTGTGTGTCCAAAACCTTATCAGAAGAAAGACCGTATAACAAAAGTCACAACTGTAAAGGTGCCGTAAGGCAGAAAGGACCACGATTATGAAGTACGATGAAAGAACTTGCAAATTCAACATGGATACCGGCTGCGTGGAGCTGCTGCTCCGGGATGGGAGAATGATCTCCATTGACTGCACTGGGGTCGAGGATGAATTGGATGTGACCATGGCGCAGAGGACGGAACTGGACTACCTCATCTACAACGATCCGCTGGGCTATACCGATTTGATTCTGAACGGTGACACGAAGGAATATTTGAAAAACGTAACTGGGAGCCACAGGCTAGAAATCTAAATGAATGCTGGATAATACCATTTTTGAGCTGGTGTTGTCCAGCATTTTTTTGGAGACTGTCCCAATAGTTGTGTAAACCTCCGGAGAGGTATAAAATTGAACCAATCCATAAAAAGTAGACAATAGACAAAAAGCCTCCCCGTGTAGGATAATAGAACTACACGAGGAGGTTTTGCTATGTCCGGAAAATACGTAAATCGTTATGCCTTGCACGCCTCCCGGAGAGCAGGCAGCAACTCATCCAGCCGCCCGTCCAGTCCGAAGGACTTCTCTTTGATATTGTCCGCAATGTAGATCTCACCCAGATTGATAGTCACATAAGTGGCGTTTAGCTCGCTGGCCACCAGACGCATCATCGGAGCCTTGATCAGCTGATTGCGCCAGCCAATGCCCAGCTCCAGAACCACCAGTTTCTTTCCGTGGTAGGTTTTCAGAAAGTTTTGGAACCGTGCCTGAGCAGCGGTATCCGGAATCATTCTCCGACCCGCGCCCATGTGGATGTCCATGGGACCTCCGCACTTGGGACAGCGCGGCACCAACTCTGTAGGCACATGGCAGCCCTGTTCGGCAGCCGATAATTTTTCGGCCACCTCTAAACTTGAATAGAGGGTGTCGTGGCAGGGGCGGGCACACTGCATCGTAAACCAGTTGCCCTCGATCTCATAGATTTTCGTCGGATCGAAGCCACACAGTTCAAAGTGACCTTCTCCGTTTGATGTGACGACAAAGTAATCTTTCTCTCCCACAATGGCCTTCAAATCGTTCATCACCGGCGTAGGTCGGTACTGCCCGCAGTAATGATGGATGAGCCGAGCCCAGAAAGCCCACCTTTCCTCCTCGCTGGGCCATCCAGCCATCATGCCCTGCAAAATACAACGTAAGCCGTATTTTTGTTTGAAATCTCCAAACAATTCATCAAAGGCCGCATTGTCCGCAAACAAATGCAGTCCCTCGGTGATGGACAGTCCGTTACTGGCCCCGATCAGGATAGCGTCCGCTTCTCTGAATTTTTTCGCAATAGGATTCCAATTAATCATATTCGTTTGCCCCTTTCTATTTTATGTTTGCCGCGATGGATCGCTCCTGTCGGAGGGTAGCTAGGGTTTCCGCCAAATCTCCTTGCAGATACAGGCTGCGTCCCTGCAGATGCTCTGGCGCATGGGACGCCTCTTTGTTGAGGCAGGCGTAAAAAACATTTTCGTTTTTGGCAGTAAGTTCCCAGAAAGGTAGTTTGATGATACTGGGCGTCATCTCACCCACGCCAAGTTCCAACAGCAGGACTTTTTTGTCGGACTGATCCATTATCCAATGTCGCAGGAAGCTATGGTAGCGGTGCAGACTATCCTGCCAGAAGGTTCCCTCCAGAAAGGTATCATCTCGTACCCAGGGCACTAGCACCCGCCCGCAATCCGGGCAACGAGGAACAGCTTCCTCCGGCAGGCGAACACCTGCCAAGCAACCAGTCAGCTCCTTCACCAGCTCGCGGTTTTCCCAAATATCATCCCGGCAAGGCTGACTGCATTGGCAGTAGCTAAAGTCTCCCTGAAAGGCGCAGATTTGTTTCTGGGGAAATACCCGAAAAAACTGCTGATCCACATTGGTGGTCAGCACAAAAGCAGGTTTGTCCGCAACAAGCGCCTGTAGGTCCAGATAGGGCTGCCCGGTAGGGGCTTCCCACAGGAAGCGCATATATTGGCTGTAATACCCCCACTGTTCCCCATAGCTGGAAAAGCAATGGTAGAATCCAGCCAGCGGGGAGGTGAAGCCATACTGTTCGCGAAAGGGCGCCAGCGCCTCCGAAAGTGCCGGAGACCAATGGTAGTGGTCGTATCCGGCCGCGCTGGACAGGCCGGAGCCGCCTCCGATCACAACGGCATCTGCTTGATTAATACGCTCGGCAAGTTCCTGAAGCGCCGCTTGGTTTCCAATCCTCATTGATCGTTATCTCCGTTTTCCATGGTGTCCCGTGCATCCCGTAGTACTTGAGCAATGTCGGCCACAATGGTCATGCCCTTGTCCTCCAACTGCTTGGGAAGGAAGTCATACTTGTTGTTGATAGCAATATATCGAGCATGGGGAAAGCTGAGGGTCAGGTTCCAGAAAGGCTCCTGAATGAACATGGGAGTCATTCGGCCAACGCCCAGCTCTAGGAACAGGATTTTACTGTCTTTGTGTTCCAGTACATAGCGAGAAATTTTTTCGTACTGTTCTTCGTATTTCTTTCCTTGCAGGAAATTCCCATATCCTCGCACCCATGGGAATGCCTCGCCGCCGCAGTGAGGGCACCGGGGAATAAGATCCGTGGGGATCTTCGTGCCATCCCCCATAGCGGCCACCATATCAGCCACCGGCTTGACCGCATCCCAGGTGTCATCGGTACAGCAGGCGGCGCACTGGAAGAACCGGTGATCTCCTTGGATCTCCGCCACCTTCGCCTCCGGGTAAAGTTTGACAAACTGGGTATCCTGGTTGGTGGTGAGGATGAAGAAGTCCTTGCCCTTCAGCAAAGCGTCCAGATTCAGATAGGGATGACGCACAGGTGCGGTCTGGGTGGTGTGAAGGAAGGTGGCGAGATACCCCCAATACTCTTCCCGGGTCTTCCAGGGGTGACCCATCCCTGCAAAAGCACCTTTGAAGTGGTACTTCTCAGCAAAAGGCCGGAAGTATTTGCGGTAGGAGTCGTTGTCCTCGTAGTAAAAATCTCCGCCGCCGGCAGCGGACAGACCGGATGCTCCGCCCACTACCACACAGTCGGCTTCCTTTATCTCCTGTACCAACCGATCGATCTGTTCACTGTACGGCAGCGGCTTTTTGTCAGTCAGCTGATAAGGCGTACTGCCGGAAGCATAGATAGGATAGTACTTGGAATAATTCATCTGGGTCTGCATGACCAAATCATCATAGAAGTTCATTGTCGTCATTCCTTTCGAGTGGGTGTTATTTTTATTCTTACTTCAAATGATTTTAGCATCCTCTTGCGTCGCTGTCAATATGCTGTTATAATAAAAATAACATCAAAGCAAAAAAGGAGATCAGGCTATGAAATATCCCACCCGCCTTAGCGATGCTGTTCATATTCTGGCTTTTATCGCTCTGTACCCAGACTGCGACCTGACCAGCAACAAGCTGGCAGAGAGCATTCAGACGAATCCTGCCTATGTGCGCCAGCTCATGTCCGCCTTGCGGAAGGGAGGGCTGCTGGTCAGCGTGAAGGGACATCCCCGCCCCGCTCTGGCTCGTGAGCCGGAGAAGATCACTCTGCTGGATGCCTATCGGGCAGTAGAGGGCAACAAGCCCCTGCTCCATCAGGACATCCACACCAATCCTGCCTGTGGCGTGGGTGTAAATATTCAACTGGTGCTGCGGGATTTTTACTTGGACATTCAAAAAACAGCGGAACAAAGAATGCAAGAGATCACGCTGAAAGATGTGCTGGAACAGTACAAAGCCAGGATACCTCTATGATGAGAGCTGCCAAAGCCAGCATGGTATCGGCTGGCGGACCTATCTCTACATCGCTGACGCAGCAGCAGCGATCGTCCTTATCGGACTGGAGATCATGGTGCTGCGGGGCTACCAAAAACGCAAAGCAAGCGCTGCTTCCGAAAAGCGCAGCGAATCATAGTCAAAACCACCGGCAAACGCTGATGGCCTATGGGCGGCGGTGCAGGAGCATCGCCGCCCATTTTATATGAGGAGACGCTATGGAACACCCTGAAATTCTCGCAAAGCTTTCCCTTGAACAAAATGTGCCCTGCTCTCGGGTAGAGATCAACTCGATATAAGGAACAAGCCCACAGATCTGCCGTATTTTATATGCGGTCTATCCTGTGGGCTTGTTTGCTATTACCATTCTAAAGGGTGTTTGAGCGAATACAGTCTGAACCATGGATTAGAAGATCAAATACAAAACAAAAACAGGGTGCGCCCACCCGGACGCACCCTGCAAAAATCCACACACGATAAGTAAGGCAGGGAGTTCCCCAGCGGGAACTTCCTGTTTTTCTTTGCCAGAGATATGAGCCTGTTCCGCCTGCCACGCGGCAAACTCCCGCTGGCCTTCCTCGCTGTTCCAGCAGGCAAGGATGGCCGGGTAGAACGCCCGTGCCAGACGGTCGATGACATCATCGGGGTAAGGGGAAATGTTTGTGGACTTTTTCTTTTTGTTCAAACGCACGCTCCTTTGATCGTCCCACCGTGGCAAAGCCGGGCGAGAAAATCAAAGTTCCAATTTTTATCAGGCGCAAGGGCGCGGATGCTTTCCGCCCTGCACTTGCGGCTGGTGGCTCGTTGATGGCTTACAAGTGCCTGTCGTTATGCGGTCTTTTCTCCTTCAAGGGCTTCTGCAAGAGCCTTTTCCAGATACGTTTCGATTTCAGTCAGGTAGTTAGCGGGCCTCTGCATCGCGAAGCGGAGAACCTTCTGCTTTTCCGGGTCAGTGAAATAGCTGGGATTGTTTTTGAGCGTTTTCTTCCATGAGTTTTTCATCATTTCGGTCGCACGGCTCAAGGATTTGTAAACCTTCATAAACTCGTCCGGCACATGATAGCATCGGAATTCTTCTGTTTGTGGCGTGGGCATGGGAACGGGTTCCGCTTTTTCAGGCTCAAATTCAGTGCTGGCAGATTCCAACACTTCCAATGCCTCTGGATGCAGGATTTGAGCAAGGACATCTGAACGATGCTCGACACTTGCCTGCACAAGCTTGGACATTTCTTCGTTGGTGAACTTCACTTCACCGGAAAAGACTTTCTGCTTGATGCCGGGAGAGAGGTTGTCCGCAATGTCGATGCCTCGTGTATAGTGGCTGGCACGGAGAACAGAGGCACGGCTGACACCGTTTTCTTCTGCGATTCGGTCGCAGGTTTTCTTCCCGGAGTGGTGGTTATCATCGTGAGCACCACCACTTTTCTTTGCTAAAGTGTACTGATTGCCCCGAAAGATTTTTGCAGCCTTCTTCTCGGCTTCGTACTGCTTCCCAAGCAGATAGCGTTTCTGTTCGGGACTCAGGTTTCGCCGTCCCAACTGATTCCGGCAAATCCACGCAATGGTTTCTTCGCGGTTCTCAAATCGGAGCGGCATGGTGGAAAAATAAATCTCAGGATGCTTCTGGAGAATGGCATAACGATTGTGTCCGTCAACAAGTGTGTTGTTCCACACGATCAAAGGAGAAATCAGCTTGCCCTCTTTGAGGATATTTTCTTCAAGTTGCTTAAATTCATCATCGGTCAGAGGGGGAATCTGGGACTGGAACTCCGGGTCGATTTTCAAGTTGATCATACGCACACTCCTTTATCTCTCCTGCTGCGTCGGTTCTTCCTCCCGGAAATAGGACGCAACATTCTGCTTTGCGGTTTTCAGTTTGAGCAGTTCTTCTTTGGCTTCCTTGTACTGCTCGTAGAACTTTGCCTTTTCGGATGCCAGTTGCTCATACTCGGCTTCCAGTTTTTTCGGGCTGGGCAGCTTGGTGATGTCGTTTGCCTTGAAATAGGCTGCTGCCACCCGGTATGCTGTCAGCTCTGCACGGTGCTGCTCCTCAAAGGCTGCGGGTCGCTTGGCGGTCTTTAACTGCTGTGTGATGTTCTTGGTGCTGGTGTAGGCTGCGACCTGATAGCGCAGCTCTTTGTTGGTCTTCATGCGACCTTCGAGGTCTTTCACCACGGCCAGTGAGTCGTGATACTTGGTTTCCAGTTCAGCGATGCGCTGGTTCAAATCATCCTCGTTGAGCAAATCTTTCTCCTGCAAGAGGATCAGAGTTTGCGACATGGCTTTGAGGTTGAACTTCTTTGCCCAACGTTCGTAGCCAATGCCCTTGCCCTCAGTCAGCTTTGCCTGAATATCAATCAGCTTTGCAAGGTTGGTCGTTTTAGACTGTACCTTGGGTTTGCGCGCTGCGTTTGCGGTCAGGGTGGCTAGTACTTCTGCCTTGTCGAACTTGTCACCGAGATGTTTCGCTCGGATAAACTTGGTTCTGCCAGCAGGCAGATAGCTGAGCTGTCCACGGCTTTCCTTGACGGCAATGCCGTACTGCTGCATGAGCTTGTCAGAGAAATCTTCAAAGCTGGTAGCACGGTACAGCACAGACGAAAGCTGCTTCCGCAAAGTGTCTTTTATGGTTTCAAACTTCTTCTGCTTGGGCTGCTGTCCGGCTGCGGTGAGGGCTGCGTTTTCACGGTCAAGTTTCAACTGGCCGCGCCTGCGCGCCCAATACTCAGCTTCGCTCACGCGCTCTTTCGAGCCGTTGAGCAGGTCGATCTGGTACAGTCCGGCACCCTCGCACAGCTCCATGACCTCAACACGCAAGTGCCGCATGGTCTGGGCTGTGCTGGAGTGCTTCATACCCTCACGCCAGTCGCGGGGCTTTTGCATATAGGGCTTGCGCTCCACTTCCCGTGTTCGGACGCTGCCAATCACGATGTGGACGTGGATGTTTCCCGAATGGTTATGCCCATCCGGGTGAGTGCAGACGATGGCAGGGTGACCGGGAAAGTTTTCTTCGCAGAATTTCAGGCCAAGGGCCTGTGCCTTTTCCATGGTCAGCCCGTTGTCGGCTGCATCCCGTGGGTCAAAGCTGATGATATATTGGTGGCTCTTAATATCACCATGCTGGGTGTTCTTGCCGTACTTGCGGTTTGCCAGCAGGCAGGCTGTTGCGAACGAAAACTCGCCACACTCAAGGGTGTCGAGCAGGTACGAATCCCGCAGCTTCGGCTTGCCCTGTTCATTCAGAAGTTGCTTTCCAGTGAACGCATCGTGCTGGTAAATGAGATACGCTTCGATGGCAGAGTAGTCCGAGTTTTTAGAGGCGATATGCTTGAGCGTTGCCATACAGTTCACCCAGAACTTTCTCGGCGCTGAGCCGGAATGCGGTCAGGTCTGCAAGTTCGTCAAGGATTTTCGCCCGGATCTGCCCGGTGTCCGCACCGCCGGAATTGAAGTGCCTTGCAAGCTGGTTGAGATTGCTGCCCACCTTGCTGCACTGAGCAAGCAGGGTGGAAACAGCGGTCAGGGTCTCTTCGCCGCCGCCGGCAACGACAACAGTGCGTTCGATCTTTGCACTGTGCAGCGCACGGCGGATGAACGTGGAGAGGGAGAGATTCAGGAG
>SKEU01000575.1_pt1 | contig 23156 bp, 29 predicted proteins | sample 4819571 | NCBI WGS metagenome assembly SKEU01 (sample SAMN11008801, study PRJNA524170) | human gut metagenome | biome: Human fecal sample; material: Feces; isolation source: fecal sample from pouch patient p8, p16 | host: Homo sapiens | place: Israel: Tel-Aviv | collected 2015-06-23
GGCATCAAAGCCCTCGCCATGTTTAGCGGGATGGGACCGCATGGGGATAGCAGTTTACAGTTAATAGTTAATAGTTTACAGTTAATAGTTTATTGTTTACGGTTGATTTCGTGGTTATTTGCTGATAACTTGCAGATTTCTTGTTAATTTCTTGGTGGTTTCGAGAAAAAAACGTAACTTTGGCGGCTGAATGTTGAACTAGAATAAATAGGAGGAAGAATATATGGATACAACAAAGTTAACAAGAGAAGAGGCTCTACGCCGTTGGAATGCTTCTAAGGAAAACAAACGTAAAATGGTGGAGAAACTGGAGAACTTGGTTCGCAAAAGCTGTCTGGAACGTACTGGTAAAGAACCTATAGGGGTAGAAGTATGGTAGTAGAAAAAATGTCTCTGGCTGTGATTAATGCCAATTCGCCCTATGAGGTAAAAGTGGCTCTAGCTGATGATACATTGTGTTTCATCACAGATTATGATGCTGAAATTTTCGTAACTTTTGAAAGGGATGATATACTTCATAATGGGTTAGTTTATCAATTTGGTATCTCTAATCCGAAGGGAGTGAAGTCTCCTCGTGATCCTAAGGTGCGAGAGACTATTCTTGCCATAGTGGAGGAATTCTTTGCAAAGAACAATGCGGCATTTCTTTATATCTGTGATACAAGTGGTGGCATGCAGAAGATGCGTAATCGCTTATTCAAATACTGGTTTGGCATCTACGGGGAAAGAAAGGAGTATGTTTTCCTGCCGCAAACGATTACAGACGAGGAGGGTAATGATAACTATGCAGCACTAATCATTCGTAAGGATAATCCTCAATTCGCTGATTTGGTAAGCGAGTTCATGGCTACCGTGAATTTACTAAATACTAAGCCGGAAGATTTTGATGAATAGATTTATATAATAGTGCCAATTCTTCCCCAAAGTCTGTAGATTTTGCGAGTAATTTGCTGATAACTTGCAGATGTCTTGTGGTTTTCTTGGTGGCTTCGAGGAAAAAGTGTACTTTTGCGGTTAGATGTTAATAAAATGAATTATTATGGCACAGGTAGCAACAATGAATCAAGCTCAATTGCAAATCCTCGATATGCTGTCATTTATCAAGACTCCTGAGGCTTTGCGAGATTTGAATAAGGTAATCTCCGATTATTTTGTTCAGATGGCTGATGCTGAATTAGATAGGATGTGGAATGAAGGAACCCTGAATGAAGAACGTATCGAGAGTTTCCGGCATCTCCATGAACGTACTCCATACAAGTTAAAAAAGAAATGATTATGGAAGGAATGTATATTGTTTTAGGTGGTGTAGGAATCGTTGCATGCTGCCTTTATCTTTGGTCAGCTTTTACGAAAAGCGGTAAGAAGTGGATAGAGAGTTTATAACTGTATATTATAATTATAGCGTAAGCTTTTTCGAACCACCTAGTTCCTCCTTCCAAGGAGGATTCCACATCTCTCACCAAGCCTCTCTCTTGCCCGAAGAGAGAGGATGTAACCGCCCTCCGGTGCTCGGAACCGCTTCGCTCTAAGGTTGGCGGGGCATCAAAGCCCTCGCCATGTTTTGCGGGATGGGACCGCCTGGGAATAGCAGTTTACAGTTAATAGTTTACGGTTGATTTCGTGGTTATTTGCTGATAACTTGCAGATTTCTTTTGATTTTCTTGGTGGTTTCGAGAAAAAACGTAACTTTGGCGGCAGAATTAAATGTTTAATAAGGAGAAGATTATGGCAATAGATATTAAAGTGATACCAACCCTTCGAGGAGATGAAGCTGTTCGCTTTGTGAAGAGAGCGGAAGAAGTTATGAATAATAATAATCGTGTGGACTTCTCTGCAAAAGTAGCTGCAGCTCGTGCCATTTTGAGAAAGGCAGGCTTTTGATTATGGGGTTCTTATTGGAAAAATGCAAACTTGTAAAGTTGGATGACAAGATATTGGAGATTTGTCATCCGTTAAGAATGAGTTCCTGTTTTTGTTTTCTACGGAACAGCAAGAAGCAGAGAATCTTGGCTATGACATAACAAAGACTTTGCACACTCGTTTGATGTACTATGATTTGAAGAAGTTGACTTCAAATGAGAATTAATGTATATCACCATTACAGAGTAAGGTTTTAATACATTATGTATTAACCTATGCATCCGAATTCTTAAATGTCAGAATAATGGAAACAAAGCAATACTTTGGAAAGGTAATGCAGGACTACAACCAGAACCGAAAGGGACGTAGTCTGCGTAAGTATTGCAAAGATGAAGCAGTAGATCATGACTGGCTCATCCAGTACAAGAAGTACTATCGTCTTTTATTCCAAGTACTATCGCAAGGTTAAAATCTTGTACTATAATATAAATGGTTGGGTTCTTTGCTCGAAGTGGTTTACTGACGGTAAGTTTCTCAAGCCATTAAATTTTAGAAAATCAAAACTTTATTCAAAAATACTGGTACGGCTAACCCGCTGTTAAATAGTGGGGACGCTGTATTGGTGGTTTACACTAAAAGAATTTTGATTTCTAAAATCATCTAATCTTTTTCGAAAACCTACCCGTCCTTCCTTACCCTTAAGGAAGGCTCCACCTTTCTCACCAAGCCTCTCTTTCCTCAGAAACGAGAGGATGTAACCGCCCTCCGGTGCTCGGAACCGCTACGCTATAAGGTTGGCGGGGCATCAAAACCCTTGCCATGTTGTGCGGGTTGGGACCGCCAGGGAGTAAAAGCTTTGTGTAAGCAGATTCATTAATTAACATAATAGCATAATTATGTATACATTTTTAGATAATATGTTCAAGGTACTCAAAGTTGCAGGTAAGCGTCCAAAAACGGATTTGGTGATTTGAGAAAGATGATGTAACTTTGTCGCCAGTAATTTTAAACGTAAGTAAAATGTACAGCGACAAAGACTTTCAGACATTCTGGTTCCGCTACAAGACGGAAGGGGAGCCACATGGAATTTCAATTAATTCCTTTTGTATTAACCAAGGTGTTCCATACAAGCGTTTGTTTGTCATTGCTTTTGAAAGTTTTGATTGTGATTTTTCCTTCTTGATGTAATTGGGCAATTGCATCTTTAACACCTTGTGTCTTTAGCTCACCGATCTCGTCATCAATGATGCTCTTCTCGACCTGTGATTTGAAATTGGGGTCGAAATTTTTCTTCTTCCAATAGGTTGTATAGCGATTTTCTGATTTGGGAAGCATCCTATAGTCATGTTTAGTATTGAATGTTAAGTGTTGATTTTTGAAGACTAATTATTGAAGAAATAATTTCTTTAGAATGAAGAAAATAGAACTTTTTGATTACCAAGAGGATATGAAAGCACGGATAGAGAAGGCTTTGTGCCTTCACCGTTCCGTGATGGCACAGATGCCTACGGGAACAGGTAAGACCTATCTGCTTACAGCAGTCATAGACTCTTTCGTGAGAGCCAATCCTAAGGCGAAAGTATGGATTGTTGCCCATAGAAGGGAGCTGGTATCCCAGATTGATGAAACCGTAAGAAAGTTTCATTCTTATTCCTCAGCCACCTCTTCTCTGTTGTCATCCGTCAAGGCGATGTCCATCCAGTGGCTGATGAGACACTATGACGAGATAGAGGAAGAGCCTGGACTGATTGTGATTGACGAGGCGCACCATGCGCTTGCCAAGACCTATAAGGAGATGTGGGAGAGATTCCCGAAGGCTAAGTTCCTGGGACTGACGGCTACACCTTGCCGATTGAACGGTAAGGGTTTCACAGACCTGTTTGATGTGTTGGTGCAGTCGTGGGGTGTTCCTGAGTTTATCAGCAAGGGAAGATTGGCGACATACGATTTCGTGAGCATCAAGTCGGATGGTGTGACGCAACGGCTCATTGACTCCTTGCAGAAGCGAGGTGCAGATGGTGACTACCAGAACAAGGAAATGGATATGTTGCTGAATAAGAAGCCGAGCATCGAAAGACTTTACCGGAGCTTGGAGGAATATGGCAAAGACAGGAAGGGCATCGTGTATGCTATCAATATCAGTCATGCTCAGAAAATCACAAAACTGTATCAGGAACATGGCGTGAAAGCCATTGCCATAGACTCGAAGACTCCTGCCACGGAAAGACAGCAAGACATTGAAGCCTTCAAGAAAGGTGACATCCAAGTGCTGGTGAATGTGGACATTTTCTCGGAGGGATTTGACTGTCCGGATGTGGAGTTTGTACAGTTGGCTCGACCTACGCTGTCGCTTGCCAAGTACCTGCAGATGGTGGGACGAGGACTGCGAGTAGCCAAAGGAAAGAAGAACTGCGTGATTATAGATAATGTGGGACTGTATCGGGTGTTCGGGTTGCCTTCGCAGGTATGGAACTGGAATGCGATGTTTGAAGGAAAGCTGAAAGTTGGCAAGAAAAAGGAGACTCCGAAGGAAAGAGAGTTTTTCCTGATGAGCAAGGTGCAAGACGATATTCCGATTCATCCAGACTCGGAAATGATGATGGTGATGAGCCATGAGGAATTGCTCCAAACGATACAGTATCGTGAGTTTGTGGATAGCAAAGGGGAGTTTGCCATCATCAAGCTGCCTGATGGAAAGATGACGGTAGTGAACCGACAAGGAGAACAAGTACTGGAGCCAGGCGATTACTATGACATGAAGCTGTTGGATGGCAACATCCTATTCTACCGACCTCGCAGAAAGGCGATATGCTATTATGACCTGTTGGCAAAAGCTGTCATCGACGACGGCACTAACGTAGCAGGGGCTCCCCAGGTTGTCAACATCAAAGGATGGGAGTTTATAGAATATAACGACATTTTCATGTCTCGAACCCAAGAAGAATTTTCTTTGCCCTATCGTCCTTCACAATATGATTTTCTGAATTATGGGTACTATATGATATTCAGATTCAGACCTTCTGCTCCCGGTTGTCAGGTATGGTACTATTGTGAGGGTAGTGAAGGGAAGATGCGCATGAGCAATGAAGAGAGCAGGAATGTATGTTTCCTGCGTAATGATTACGAACATGTGTATTGGTTATGTGCAGTCCTGTATGGTGAACGTATCGTTGTCATGGACAGCAAAGAGGACTACTACCTGGTGGATTCAAGTTTGAAGAAGACCTATATAGGGTGCAATCAGCCAAAGAATAAAAATGAAGATTTGAATTTTGTCATGCCTCGGATTGGCAAGAAATACTATCAAGAGGCGATGTTACAGAAGGAGGAAATGGAAGCAAGTGAGTTGCTTCTTTTGCATGAGAAGTCAGAGGCAGGTCATGTGGAATTGTATCAGGCCGGAAAGAAATGGGGCTTAAAGGTAGATGGTAAAGTTATCGTGCCACCCCTCTACCACCATATAGCGCTACCTGTCGGTGCCTATTGCGCCTTTGAACAGATACCCAGACATTGGGGTGTTATGACATTAAATGGAAAAGTGATAGTTGATGCCAAATATGAGAAGGTGGAGATTCGTGATAATGGAATCGCCGTGCTAACAGGCATCCTGGGCAAAACACAGACCATCCATCTGAAATAACGGGGGATATTCAGCTTTTCAGAAATGTTCAATTGGTCTATTGGATAGGAGGGGTAATATTATCCTCCCGCCAGAATATAAAGACATATACAGATGTAATGAACATGAGGTTGTAGTAAAAGGTAATGATGGGTTGGCTTTTTACGTTTTGCAAACGTTACTCATTTTATTTGGAATAGCCAAATTTTTCAGATGATTTTTATATTATCAGTGATTATTGTTAGATATCGCAAACTAAATGGGGATTTCTTTGCAGCTATGATTTTTTTTTTGTATCTTTGTCCCCAAATATAAGTACTTAAAGCATATTGTAAGATGGCTGCATTGAAATTATACCCTGTGGGAATCCAAACTTTTGAGCGAATTCGAAAAGAAGATAAGCTCTATGTTGATAAGACGGAATACATTTACAGAATGACGCATTCTGGTGGATGTTATTTCTTCTTGAGCCGACCGCGCCGTTTCGGAAAGTCGTTGCTGGTTTCTACATTTCAAAGCTATTTTGAGGGTAAGAAGGATTTGTTTAAAGGGCTTGCCATCGAAAAACTGGAGCAGGAGTGGACGGAATATCCTGTGCTGCATTTTGACATGTCGGGTGGCAAGCATATGGAAAAGAAGGAGTTGGAAGAATATTTGGGCTATCAATTGGCTAAGAAAGAGGCTACGTATGGTATTACAATACCTCAGAATGGAGCAAATAATCGTCTGACCGATTTGATTCTGACTGCTTATCGAAAGACAGGCAAGCAAGTAGTCGTGCTCATCGATGAGTATGATGCTCCTTTGTTGGATGTAGTACACGAGGATACTTCCTTGCAGGTTCTTCGCAACGTTATGCGCAATTTCTATAGTCCATTGAAAATGTGCGAGCCTTATCTCCGCTTTGTCTTCTTGACCGGTATCACCAAGTTCTCGCAGATGAGCATCTTTAGTGAACTGAATAATATCACGAATGTGAGCATGGATGAGGAGTATGCTGGAATTTGTGGTATAACCGAGGAAGAACTGGTGACCCAAATGTCGGCAGATGTTGATACTTTGGGCGAGAAGTTGGGTAAGACAAGAGAGGAGACGCTTGCGGCTCTTCGAGAGTACTATGATGGTTATCATTTTGCAGATGTCTCGCCTGACGTATTTAATCCATTCAGCTTGCTCAATGCCATGTCAAAAGGCAAATTAGATTACTATTGGTTTGCCTCAGGTACACCTACTTACTTGATCAACATGCTCAACAAGTTCCAGGTAATGCCATCTGAAATTGGTGGCAGTGAGGCTGATAAGTCGGAGTTTGATGCTCCAACCGAGAAGATGACCACCATCATGCCGTTGCTCTATCAGAGTGGCTACATCACCATCAAGGGCTATGACCCAGAGACGGAACTCTATCTCTTAGACATGCCGAACAAGGAGATTCGTGTAGGCTTGTATCGTAGTCTTTTACCTTATTATATAGGTATGAATACGGTGAAGGGTACCACCACAATCGCCAAGATGTCTGCCGCCATTCGTCATAACAAGATAGATGAGGCTCTGGAAATGCTCCAGACTTATCTCGGCACGATTCCTTATTGCGACAATACGGATTATGAGGGGCATTATCAGCAGATGATGTATGTCATCTTCTCCATCCTCGACAATTATGTGGATGTGGAGGTTCACACGCCAAAGGGACGTGTCGATATGGTGCTCCGTACTGCCAGCCATCTCTACCTCTTTGAATTGAAACTAAACCAAAGTGCTGATGTGGCAATGAAACAGATAGACTTGAAGGAGTATGCGAAGCGTTTCGCCCTCTGCGGTCTGCCAATTGTGAAGGTGGGCATTAACTTTGATGTGGAGACGCATACCATCAAGGATTGGAAGGTAGAAGATAAATGATAGAATTCAAGCATAATTTTATTATCCAGCACTCTATCGTGCCTTGAATATAATCCAAGGCACGATTTTCTGATATTTCTTATGATGATGCTGGGTATCATCGCCTATATTATGCGGTTTGCCTTCGGGGGTGCGATAGAAACTGTGGCACTTGCCACCGGTGATGTAGATAGCATCGGCGAAACCGTATTCGCGCAGGGCATTGGCGAAATCCCAGAGGGTTTCGGGATGACGGGTCTCTATATAATATAGGTGGTCGTCGGAAGTTCTTGCCAAGGCACGGCGCTCCACCTTGCCGTGAAGTTGGAACTTGGCTGGTAATACTCCATCTGATACCAAAATAAACTGGCGGAAGAAACTGCCGCCCCGTTCCTCTACATAATCCTTCACCTTGTCGCTTCTCGAAATTCCCAGCACGATGTTGCCATTCGCCATCGCGCAATAGCCAAGACGGGAAACATCCGATGCCAGTTCCTTGCCGTTCATCACCAGACTGCCCAGATATTCGTTGGTGCTGGTGTGGTCGGCACTTCGGCTGTACATCCATACACTCATGTTCAGTGCACAGCTGCATGGTGTCATAGAAGTCAAGTTCTTCCTATTTAGACTTACTAACATCTATGCCTAAACACAGGATTATGCAGGTGCCTCGTTTTAATGATGATGTATCACTTTGTTGAAACAGCAGTTGAAAATCGGACTTCTGAAAGGAAAACCTGCCATTTTGCTCCTTTTGGCATGACAGTTTTTGACGGAAATCAAGAAATCATACCCTTTTCTGCATTTTCTTTCCCAAAAATTGTGTGCGCACACAAAAAGGCATTACCTTTGCACTCGAAAAGATTGAATAACGAATAATTAAAGTAAAGAAAGGGTAACATTATGATGGTATTAGGAATGACATTGGCAGTTGTAGCTGCTCTTTTTGCAGAGGTTGTAAATGTAAACAAGAAGATTAGCCTCGGCAAGTAAGCAAGCTTTGAGAGGCATCCATAGGATGCTTCCAATGAAGCTTCTCTAATTAGATATTAGATAAGGTAAATAAGATGTAGATTAGGATAACAGATTGATATAGAGAAAGGATAAGATTATGATGATTTTAGGAATGATTTTAGCTTTGGTCGTTGCAGCATGCGCTGAGTATGGTGCAAGATCTAATATGAAGAACTTCGCTTAACAGGCGATGTTTCTTGAAATTTTGAGAGAATTATAGAAAAAAGTTTCCATATATAGAGATGGCAGTTGTAGGCGTTTGCGAAGATGCTTGCGGCTGCCTTTTCTTTTAGTGTCATTAGAGTGTCAAAAATCAAAATAAAAGTTGTACCTTTGCATCCAAGTTGAGATTACAGAAATGAAAAAGGAACGTGAAACGGCGAACAAGTATCGTCAGCAAGCTCTTGAAGGAGATTTGATGGCGATGAACAACATGGGTGTCTGCTATGCGCAAGGCATCGGTGTTGTGGAGGATCATGTGATGGCATTTTCTCAGTCTAGGGGAACCGGAAGCATGATGATTAACTTCCTCGACGAACTCAGCAATCTTATGGCTTATGACTAGGATTATCAGAATCAAGAGACGTTCATTCATGAAAAGCTTCATTGCTATCAATCTCTTTGGCATGATTGTTACTTGCGAAGAGCTTTCTAAAGAGGAACTCAACCATGAGCTTATACATACGGCCCAAGCAAAGGAGTTGTTGTATATCCCATTCTACCTCTGGTATGTCATAGAATGGTTTTACTTATATCTCAAATATCGGGATTGGATGCGGGCATATTACAACATCAGGTTTGAAAAGGAAGCCTATGCTCACCAAGATGACCTGGAGTATTTAAATCGAAGACATCATTACTGCTATAGATGATGTTACGTGGTGCCATAATCTTGTTATTCCCCAGTTTTTGGGGAATAGTTCTACACTTTTTCCCCAGATTCCACAGGGGTAATTTATGGAATACAAGTTATAAGTCTCTGTATATCAAGCTTATCTTCTTGCCTGCTATCTTTTGGCATGCAGGTTGCAACCATGAGTAGCGGGTTCGATAATGAATCTCAAAACAGAGAAAATAACAATAAATAATAACAATTAAAAATAGATAAGATTATGAAGAAGTTCGTTTTTGCAGCTATCGCAGCTATGGTAATGGTTTCAGTAAGCAACGTATTTGCATCAGGCAAAATGATAATAGATAATTCTGAAGTAGTTCCTGTTGACACTGTTGCGCCTGAAACTCCTAAGGATTCTGCAGAGATCAGCACACCTGTTTTGCCTCAGGCTGGTGTAGAGAATTCTACAGAACAGGCTGCCGTTTCAGAGTAACAAACATTTGATTTCAACATAATTATAACGCATGAGTCTGCTGGCAGTAATGCCGGCAGACTTCTGCGTTTAATTTAATACATCTAATTATTCTTAAAAGAACTTGATAACCCATCTTATAATAAAGTAAATTATGTATTTTTGCATATCATAATTAAGATTAAAGCTATGACAAAGAATACAATGGCAAACAAACTTCCAAGGAAGTTGATTCAAAAGATGGAAATCGTGGGTGAGCAGATTAAGCTTGCCAGATTACGGCGCAACCTGAGCATGGCGCAATACCTAAAGTGAAGGATGGAGATAATGCACAAGATGGTTATCATGTTGATAGTGGTGCAGATAGGCTATACGAAGCAAGTTGGGTGTTAAAATGGTAAGAAAGGAGATTATTTATGTCACAAAAGAAGAAATTCAGATGCCAGGATTGTGGGTACGAGACCGAAGTATATGAGGGACGTGGCTTCATGGGACAGCATATCGAAGCCATGTCTTGTCCAGACTGCAGGAACATAGTACCTCTTGTGGTGGGTGGAGTTATTGGTGATGCTGCACCTAGTTTTAATTCTCTTGTAGGAAGGCTATGTCTAAGATGTGGTTCTGACAGGATTCACAGGTGGGATATGCATACTTGCCCAAAGTGCGGGGGCAAGATGCAACCCACTGGCGAAGAAGAGTTTTGGACATGAAAATTCTAGCCTTTATAGGAAAAAGAAATTCCTTTTCAAACTTGTTTTTCTATCCAAGTCATAAGTACCGCCACTGCATATTGCTGTTCTTCTTCTGTCAACTGTCTTCCGGCAGGTATATGATGCCATTTGAAGAAACAACCACGGCAGCAGCAGCCAGTAGCATGCTGGGCAATGAATACGGGATGACCTCTCATCGGTGTCTGCTTGCCGTCATTGGGAATCACTGCAGGAGCAAGGCGTTTGGCAACGAAATCCTCCGCATGCTTACGGATGGTAGCCAACCCCTTTTCTGCAATATATTCCTTATCCTTCTTCGAGAGATGGAAACGGCTGCGGAAAGCTGATTGGGAAAGTCTTTCAAACAAATCTGTCAAATCATACTCTTTGTCTGAAGGAGTATGGTCTTCTTTACTATCTGAGGAGATAGAGTCTTTCTGATGAACCTCTATCTCCTCAGGAAACAAATTGAGTTCTACATATTTTGCTTGGTTTCCTTTTGAATCTTTTTTCATTTTTATGAGTCTCCTATATATATGAATCTCCTATATATTTAATGGATATCAGACTCTTCTGCTACAGATGCTTTGTTTTCCTTGGGTTGTGGGTTGGGTACGAAGCCCAGAATGGCAACCAGACAACTCATCAAAGGACTGATGATGTTGAAGAAGCAGAAGGGGAGATAGACCAGAGTCGGGATGCCAAGAACTGTACTCTGCGTCATACCGCAGGCAGTCCATGGAACCAGCACGCTCGTCACGGTAGCACTATCCTCTGTACTTCGGCTCAAGAGTTCAGGTCGGTAACCTCGTTCGGCATATTCATCCTTGTAGATAGATGCATTCATGATGATACTCAGGAACTGGTCACCCATTACGAGATTGAGCAAGACGCCTGATGTCACGGTACTGCAGACAAGCGAGATGGTACTGTGGATGCTTTTCAGGAGCATGTGGGTGATGGCGTGGAGCATGCCGCTGGCTACCATGCATGATCCGAAGCACATGGCACAGAGGATGAGCCAGATGGTATTGAGCATGCCAGCCATGCCTCGGGTGGCAACAAGATCATTGATGTCCGCCATACCGCAATCTACCTGGGTATGGGTATAGCAGGTGGTCATGATACCTTGAAAGAGGCTTTTGGCAGAAATACAGTCTTCGCCTGCTATCCCTACAAGTACTTCCGGCTGGAGAATGAGGGCACAGATGCATGCTGAAAGGGCTGAAAGTAGAAGGGTGATGAGGGATGGCGTCTTTCGGTAGATGAGCCATCCGGTAAAAGCCGGAACGAGCATGGTAAACAGAGAGATATTGAATCCATGGCTCAGACCGGTAAGATACTGGCTGATATCCACTGGCTTGGAATCATAGCAGAGACCGATGATAAGATAGAGTACCAGTGAAAGCAGGATGCTTGGTATGGTGGTGTAGAGCATATAGCGGATATGTGAGAAGAGATCCGCTCCAGCTATACTCGAAGCCAGGACGGTGGTATCGCTCATTGGCGAGAGTTTATCACCAAAATAGGCACCGGAGATAATAGCTCCAGCCGTGTAAGGGGCTGGTATTCCCAGGGCATCTCCGATTCCCATCAGGGCAATGCCAATGGTGGCAATGGTGGTCCATGAGGTTCCCGTCATCACAGAAATGATACTGGAGATGATGCATGCGCAGGGAAGGAAAAAGGTTGGTGACATAATCTGTACGCCATAATATATCAATGTAGGTACTACGCCACTGATCATCCAGGTTGCTGACATCATTCCGATGAGCAGCAGGATCAGGATAGATACTCCGGCATCGCCCACCGTCTTTTTAATCATCTCTTCAAAGATATTCCATTTCATCCTATAGATGCCCATGCCGAGTGCCACACATACGGCTGTGGCTATCATAAGGGCCACCTGGGAGGCACCAGCCAGGGCATCGTCTGGGAAGAGTTTGACAACCAGGACGATGAGGGCGATAAGTACTGCCAGTGGTATGACAGAAATGAAAGGATGTGGACTAGCTGGCTGCTGCGGTGGGCAGGATACCTGATTCTCTGCAGCTTGAGATTTCTGTTTCTTTTCTTTTTGTTCCATTTTTAATGCTCTCTTATACAATTATTTAAAATCAAAGTCTTTCATTTACTTTGCGTTTGTCATCTGGAAGACCAGTGTGATGATACCTATACTGTGCTTCATACTTATATTGTACTTTTCCTGCAAAGGTAGCAAAAAATCCTAGATTACGCAAGAAAAGGTGTAATATGTTGTTCTTTTTATAAAAAATTATAAGTTCCTTGGATTTTTCTTGGCTATTTGCCATTGAATATTGTTTTTTTCTTAACTTTGCATGCACAATTCATTATAGAAGTTATTTTCTCCGTTTTTATGCAGATTCTTACAGAAAAGTAAGCGAAAATGATAAAAATGCAGCAAAAAGCAATAATTTTTGGAATTTTATGCTTGATATTGTAGAAAAAGTCTTAACTTTGCAGCGGATTTGAGAAGATAAGCAGTTTCCGGCCGTCAGAAAGATGAGGAATCATCGGGCAGGGAATGTGCATCTGGCTCATCCGTAGATTCACTTATAACAACTTTATAAATTAAAAGATTCGATTATGAAAGTAGCAATTGTTGGTGCAAGTGGCGCAGTAGGACAGGAATTTTTGCGTATCCTTGCCGAGAGAAATTTCCCTATGGATGATTTGGTGTTGTTTGGTTCTGAGCGTTCTGCCGGACGAAAATACAACTTCAAGGGAAAGGACTATGAGGTCAAACTTTTGCAGCATAACGATGACTTTAAAGATGTCGATATTGCTTTCACTTCTGCTGGTGGCGGCACTTCTGAGGAGTTTGCCGAGACTATCACCAAGTATGGTGCCGTGATGATTGATAACTCTAGCGCATTCCGTATGTGCGACGACGTGCCTCTGGTTGTGCCTGAGGTAAATGCTGAGGATGCCTTGAACCGCCCTCGCAACATCATCGCCAACCCTAACTGTACCACCATCATGATGGTTGTAGTGTTGAAGCCTATCGATGACTTAAGCCATATCAAGAAGATCCATATCTCTTCTTATCAGAGTGCTTCGGGTGCTGGTGCTGCTGCCATGGCTGAACTTGAGCAGCAGTATAAGGATATCATCGAGACTGGTAAGACTGAGCATATCAATAAGTTCCCTCATCAGTTGGCATATAATGTCATCCCACAGATTGACAAGATGACTCCTAACGATTACACCAAGGAGGAGATGAAGATGTTTAACGAGACCCGCAAGATCATGCACTCTGATGTTCGCACCAGTGCTACCTGTGTTCGCGTTTCTTCACTTCGTTCTCACTCAGAGAGTGTATGGTTCGAGACAGAGAAGCCATTGGCAGTAGAGGACATCCGCAAGGCTTTGGAGGCTGCTCCAGGCGTAACTGTAAAGGATGATGCCCAGAACTACGTTTATCCAATGCCATTGGAGAGTGCCGGTAAGGACGATGTATATGTAGGTCGTATCCGCAAGGATTTGGCTGATGACAATGGTAACACATTGTGGTTGACTGGCGACCAGATTCGTAAGGGTGCTGCCTTGAACGCAGTTCAGATTGCTGAGTATTTGATTAAGGTGGGCAACGTAAAGTAATTACATGCTGGAAAGATTCAAACTTTTGCTCCAGGAGATGAACCGGGGCATTTATGAAAAAAATACTGAAATTTCGCTCTCGCTTCTTGCCGCTCTGGCAGGCGAGAGCGTTATTCTTTTAGGCCCTCCGGGTGTGGCAAAGAGTATGGTGGCCAAACAGTTGAAGACGGCGTTCAGGGATGCTCAGAGCTTTGAGTATCTGATGTCTCGATTCTCTACACCCGATGAAATCTTCGGTCCGGTGAGCATTCAAAAACTGAAGACTTCGGATACTTACGAGCGTGCGGTGGAGGGGTATCTGCCTACTGCCGATGTGGTTTTCCTGGATGAAATCTGGAAGGCGGGTCCTGCTATCCAGAACACGCTCCTCACGGTGATTAATGAGAAAATCTTCAGAAATGGCAATCGCGAAATGCATCTCCCGCTGAAACTTCTCGTGGCGGCTAGTAATGAGTTGCCGGCTAAGGGAGAGGGACTGGAGGCGCTTTGGGACCGATTCGTGATTAGAATAGAGAGCCGACCGATTAAGCTGGAGAAGAATTTCCGGGCAATGCTGCTGGAATCTCACGCAGATTTCTCTGGTTCTACGGGAGTTTTAGGTCACGCAGATTTCGCAGATAACGCAGATTCTTCTGGGTCTATGGGGAAATCTGGTTCCACGGATTTCTCTGATTCCACGGATTTTTCTGATTCCGCAGATTTTTCTGATTCCGCAGATTTTTCTGATTTGAAGATTACTGCTGAGGAGTATGCTGAATGGGCGGAGAAAATCTGTAAGATTGGCGTGAAGGAGGAGGTGCTTGATGCAATTTCCGCCATCCGTAAATCTCTGAGAGCCGTGAATGTGGATGAGGCTGCCGAGCGCAGAAATATCTATGTGAGCGACCGCCGATGGAAAAATATCGTTCGTCTGCTTCGCACTTCTGCCTTCATGCAGGATAGGGAAGAGGTGGATATCTGCGACCTGCTTCCTATCTACCATTGTCTGTGGCAGGAACCGGAAGAGCGGGATGCTATCCGAAGCATCGTAATCCGGGCACTCTTTTCTCCTTTCGCAGAAAAACTCGTGGAGATGAAGAATGCGCTTGCCGAGGATATCAAGTATCATCGGGTTCGCAGAAATCCTGATGATGGCAGAGATTACGAGGGGGAAATCGAAACCCTTTCGGATGGCTTGACTTCGCTGGAAAGGCAGTTGGGCGAGAATCTCTTTGTGTTTTCGGATGATAAGGCTGAAATTTCGGCCTATCTCCGTGATTTCTATAAGGAGTTGGCGTTTACCCGACAGGATACGATGAAGCTTTATGAGGCATAATACGATGAAACTTTATGAGGTTTAATCGCCCCCTATTACTTATACATTATTATATAGAACACTCAAAACATTATGAACGAACATATAACTTTATCTCCAGAGTTGGAGGCTCGTGTTCACCAGGCGGTGGAGAATTTTATGCAGGGCTATGGCTGCTGCCAGTCGGTGGTGGCTGCCTTTGCCGATTTGTATGGTCTTGATGATGAGATGGCAAAGCGCATTGGTGCCGGCTTCGGTGGTGGAGTTGGCAGAATGAGAATGATGTGTGGAGCCGTTTCGGGCATTGTGGTGCTTGTGGGCTTGGATTGCGGACAGACCGAGGGGGATGACCGCGAGGGCAAGTCGGCTTGCTACAAGGTGGTGCAGGATTTGTTAGCCAAATCGAAGGAGCAGAATGGCAGTATCATCTGTGCCGAGATTCTGGGCTTGAAGGGCCATGAGAAGGCGCAGTCCAGCTATGTGGCTTCGGCAAGAACGGCAGAATACTACAAGTCTCGTCCTTGCGCAGCCAAAGTGGAGAGTGCTGCAAGAATTTTCGCAGAATATCTGATGGAGAAAATGGAGAAAGAGAAGGCTTAGTCTTCCTATAATATATAAGAAGCTTTTTACCAATTTGGTAAAAAATATCGGATAAGATGAAATACCAGAATAACAAGGATTTGGCGGAAGCGCAGTATTACTTGAAGATGCTGGACGACTTCTGTAAGTCGGGGCAGGTGAAGATTCCTGATCCGACAGGCGCAGCCATGCCTTGGGATTTGAAGGAAGACCCGCTGAAGGATTATCTGATTCATCTCTTTACCCTGAAAGTGACGATTCCGGAAACTGGTGAAGAGGTGCAGAAATTCATGCGTCAGGTGGTGAACAGCAAAATCAAGAGCAAGGTATTCTATGATTGTGTGGGAAAGTTCATCGTGGAATGCGTTCATCACATGCGATTCCAGCGCCAACGTGCCTGGACCGAAAGTCATCGGGCTGATGATGTGCTCGACTGGACTCCCTTTAAGAGAATGGATGAGCAGGTGTGGCTTCCGCTCATCGACCAGTTGGAGCAGGAACACCGGGAGGATGGATTCGATAAGTCTTTCTTCCTGAAACTGATGGCTGGTGATGGAGCTTCGAAACCGGAAAACTGGGAGCGTCTGGTAAGAGACTGGAAGGTGTGCATCGACCATCAGGTATTGAACAAACTGAAGGATTTTATCTCTCTCCGTCAGAATAACTTCGAAACGGGATTGGTTCGCATGATGGACCAGATAACCCGCAACATGAAGACGAAGGGCGTTTCGGAGCAGCGAGCCGTGCAGGCCTGGGAACTGATGACGAACGGATGGACGGAAACGGAGTTTGAACGCCGCTTGAACCAGGTGAAGATTCAGGATAAATATCCGGAAATCAAGGAGATTGTGGCGAAGATGGGGCGTGTGGCAGATGCCAACGGCAAAGATAGGCTCACCATTGCTTCGGGGGTGGAGATGAAGATGGAGCATTCCGCAGGAAGCGACATCGAGGGCATTACCGTGGGCGATGATCTCAACTCACTTCTTCCGCTGGAGTTGGCGCAATACAGCGATGAGGATATGGAGGGGCTTTTTATCTATAAGTATCGAACCCGCAGGCTCCAGACTTTCCGTTATAAGAGTGAAATGTCGAAGCCATCCCGCAAACTCGGCTTTACCCATGCTTCCCGAAAGGGTCCGATGATAGTCTGTTTGGACACTTCGGCGAGTATGTATGGAACGCCTGAAAGGATTTCTTCTACGCTGATTTCCCTGTTGGAAGAAACGGCAGAGGATTTGGAGCGGGATTGCTTTCTGATAGATTTCTCCGTGAGCACCCGTGCCATAGATTTGATGGCGAAGCGGAAGGCGGAACGGTTGAAGAGGATTGGAATCACGGTTGTGGACTCTACAGAAATTCTTGATGATTCTGCAGAAGTTTCTTCTGATGGGCAGGCTCATACGGGTCGTGGTGTCAGGCGTCAGCCTACTACAACCCATTTGCCTTTTATAGGTGGTGGAACTTCGGCAAAGAAGATGATGAGCCAGATGTTTGATTTGCTGGATAACGACGGTCTTCATTATGTGAATGCCGATGTGCTTTGGATTACGGATTTCCTGATTCCGAATCCGCCGCAGCAGATGTTGGCGAGGTTCAAGGAGTATAAGGAAACCGGCACCAGGTTTTATGGCATCCGGATAGTTCGGGATGATGACAAGGAGTCGAATGAATGGAAGGATTATTTCAACCATATTTATACCATAAAGTATAGACCGTTGAGGAGGTATTAGGAATATTAGTTTAATAAACAAAAAGTTCTGTTTGCATCATTGTATTTGCAAACAGAACTTTTTTATTTTCTAAAAGATAACTTTATGTTTCTGAGTATTATTTCACATTTTCCAAAGCTTCCTTTTTCTGCGGAATCACCACCGAAGCTCCGATGCTGACGAGCAAGACGAGGATGATGAATACCAGCGAACTTACTGCATCAATCTCGAAGAAATCGTGGATGAGCATCTTTACACCGATGAACACCAGCAGCACGCTCACACCCACCTTCAGATAGCGGAACTTATCGGCTATTGCTGCCAGCAGGAAGAAGAGAGCACGCAAGCCCAGAATGGCGAAGATGTTGGAGAAGAACACCACGAACGGGTCGAGCGAAACCGAGAATACGGCAGGGATACTGTCGAAAGCGAAAATCAGATCGCAGAACTCGATGAACACCACCGTCATTACCAGAGGTCCCAGGTGCAGGCGTCGCTGCATGAACTTCACCACCGGATGGTCGAGGGCGTTAATCTCTTCCTTCTTGTTCCTGTTCAAGAACATCTTGGCGCCGCTGTAAACCAGGAATCCTCCGAATATGAGCAATATCCAGGCGAATCGGCTGATGAGGGCTGCACCTGCAAAGATGAAGACGAAGCGAAGTACGATGGCTCCCAGAATACCCCAGTTCAATACGTGCTGGTAATCTTTCTTATCTACTCCGAACGAACTGAAGATCATCATCATCACGAAGAGATTATCCACTGAGAGCGTCTTCTCTATCAGGTAACCCGAGATGTAAGAGATGGTCATGTAGTGGCGATATTGCTGCAGACTCCCTTCATAATCGTTCGGATCCAGTTTGAGATGAGAAGCATAGCGCGAGGCTATCAGCTTCAGGTCGTCGAAGTTCTCTATGCCGTGCACCATGTCGCCATGGAAGTAGATGAACACGGCGAAGGCGAGAGCGAGAATAATCCATACTGCCGTCCAGGAGCCAGCTTCCTTGATGGAAACCACATGCGCCTTTCGGTCGATGACCAGCATGTCTAATACGAGTATGGCGGCGATGAATATCACGAAGCCCACCAAAAACATCGATTCAGTAAAAACATGTTCCATTTTTCTTTTTCCTTGTCTATTTTATATAATACCTAATTTTATTTTATATAATACTTCATTTTAATTTTATATAATACTTCATTTTAAAGTTGAATCTTAACAATCATTTCATCCGTTAGAAATGTGGACGCAAAATTAGGAAAAATATCTGGAATAGCGAAGGTTCCGGTGCAAAACTTAATTGTATTTAACGTGAAAGACTGAAATGTAATAGCTTTGTAATACCTATCATATCGAATGTAGCCCTTGAATTCTCGAAAAGTACACCTGATTTCCCGAAAAATGCCCTTCGTTCTCGTCGTTTTTTTTGTAATTTTGCATCATCTTTAATGATCATAGTCATATTTGATTCTGTGATTATAAGTAAAACTGACAATCTCGCCAACTGCCACAATGAAAATGCGCCAACTGCCACAACAGAAATGCGCCAACTGCCACAATGGATTTGGGTCAACTGCCACAACAAAATTGGGTCAACTGCCACAATCGAATAGGAAATAACAAGGTTTAACTATTTTATTTGCTTGATATTCAATAAAATATATTATTTTTGCATCAGAAATTAAAAATGAGATTTTATGAAAGAATATAAAGCAAGAATTGCAGATAAAATATTGGCAGAAAAACTGGATGCGATGGGGGCTGTTTTGATAGAAGGTCCTAAGTATTGCGGTAAGACTACTCTAGCCAGCCAACAGGCTAAAAGTATCCTGTCTATGTCTGATCCGGATACCATGGAGCAGAACATAGCCATGGCCAATACCAATATCAAACTGTTGCTTCGGGGTGAAACGCCACGATTGATAGATGAATGGCAAATAGCACCAAAGTTCTGGGATGCCGTGAGAAATGAAGTGGATAAGCGTGATGATGATGGGCAGTTCATACTAACCGGGTCTGCTGTGCCACCTAGTTATGATGAAATCTTTCATACGGGAACGGGGCGTTTTGCCTGGCTCAAACTCCGAACAATGAGTTTGTGGGAATCAGGAGATTCTACAGGAGAGGTGAGCCTTGCCAAATTGTTTGCAGCCGACAGGACGGATTACTTCGTAGAAGGAATCAACCCAATCGACTTGGAGCATCTGGCATATTTGACTTGTCGGGGTGGCTGGCCGAAAGCCTTGGATAAGAAAAGCAAACAAGCAGCTTTACAGCAGGCCATTGAGTATTTTGAGGCAGTAACCAGATTCGATGTGTCCCGTGTAGATGGAGTCAACCGTGATAGTGAATTAGCACGGAGGATTATGCGTTCGTATGCGAGAAATCAGGGAAGTCAGGCTACGGCAGGTACCATTTTGGCAGATATTGCCAACAATGAGAGTACTGAGGTTAGCGAGAATACCATCTATTCCTACATCAAGGCTTTGAAGAAGATATTTGTGATAGAGGATTCTACTGCCTGGAACCCGAATATGAGAAGCAAGTCGGCGATACGTACTTCTGATACCAGATATTTTACCGACCCTTCGATTGCAACGGCTGCATTGGGAATGGGACCGGATGACTTGATCAATGATTTGAGTACGTTTGGCTTATTCTTTGAAACCTTGTGTGTGCGTGATTTGAGAGTCTATGCCGATGCATTAGGCGGCTCCGTTTATCATTTTCGTGATAGAAAAGGTCTGGAGTGTGATGCTGTGGTTCATCTTCGTAATGGTAAGTATGGATTGATTGAGGTGAAGCTGGGTGGCGACAAACTCATAGAGGAGGGCGCAGGAAACCTGGTGACATTGGAAAGCAAAATCGATACCGATAAGATGAAGGCTCCATCTTTCAAAATGGTGCTGACTGGTGTCGGTAAATATGCCTACCAGCGTCCGCAGGACGGCGTATATGTTGTGCCGGTAGGGTGCTTGAGAGATTAGGAATCTATTTCTTGTTTCCTTTCTCTATTAATGGTACGTTATGATATTGACTATAGATAATAGTTATTAGATATGGATATACGGATAAAAGAAAAAGGGTTGTAATCTTCGGAAAGATGGATTGCAACCCTTTATTTCCTTATCGCCTTGTGGCGCAGTTAAAGCCTTGGTGCAAAAGGCATCAGGGCTTTTTGAAGTCAAGTCCTACAACTTGATGCCGTATTTCCTGATACCTTCTCCCATCATCTCTTCCGGAATAAACATTTTGAGGGTATCGGCAAGGGTATTCAGCATACGCTCACGGATATAATCCTCTCTGATGTAGATTGATATGCGCCTCTGCGACAGGTAATCTCCCTCTATCTTTCTCACATTTCTGCGCTGCTCCTCACTCAGAAAAGGCAGGTGCATCTCTGGGATGATTGTGAAGCCGCCATTCTCATCCACTATCCTTATCAGGGTCTCGATACTGCCCGCTTCATAGATATGATGACCCTTGCTGCGGGCCTTGCAGAATGAAAAGGCACTGTTGCGCAGACATTGTGCCTCCTTCATAATCCACATATTCTCATACTCCAGATTCTCAGGCTTGAAAACTGGGAGCTTGCGCCAGCAGCTCTCGGCAAGATACACATAGAACTTTTCGGTGTAGAGCGGAATCTCCAATATGCCTTTACGGCTATTGTCGGAGATGGCTATGCCGGCATCCGTCTCGCCACGAAGCAGGGAATCGAGCATGAAATCAGCCTTCAGTTCAAGGATGTTGAGATCTACCGATGGATAGTTTTCCCGATAGTATTTGATGAACTTGGGCAGGATATAAGGTGCAATGGTAGGTCCCACGGCGAGCGACAACTTTCCACCTATCTCTCCCTTTTCTTCCATCACGATTTCTGAGATGCGGTCTATTTCATGCAATGCCGTTTCAGCCTGACGGATAATCTTCTTGCCTGATGCTGTGGGAGATACAGTCTTGTTGCTTCGTTCGAAGATACGGGTGTCCAGTTCTTCCTCCAGTTTCACAAGCATGGCACTGAGTGTAGGCTGCGAAATCTGACAAGCCTCTGCCGCTCTCGCAAAATTGCGAAAGCGGTTGAGTGCCACAATGTATTTCAGTTGCTGTAAATTCATATCGTTATTCTATTTATATCATCAGCCAAGTACAGGGCTTATCTTGCCTTGAGCTTGCAGATGAGTTGAGTCATGTTGCCCATCGGACAGAAAACACACCAGGTTCTAGGACGATAGAAGATGGTGAGTAGCACACCCACTATCAGCGAGGTGAGCATGATGCCATAGAGACCGAAGGCAAACTGTGCCTTCCAGGGTTCAATCTCTACTGGATATGCCCAGTGCCAGGGAACATCAAAGGTCCAGAGCAGGTGAATGGTCTGATGGAGATTCTCCGCACCCTTTGCCACCATCACAGTGAGGATAATCATCTGGATGAAGAAGAACATGAAGAACAGCAGGAATCCATGACGAAACCATTTTGATGAGAGCCATCTTGGTGCCACCTTCTTGCGCGACCATCCCAGGGTGTTGCCTATTTGCAGGAAAAGCTGACCTCGCCCACAATAGTTGTTGCAATATCCCTTGCCGCCTCCGAAAACAGCCATGAGCAGCGGAATCATAAAACAGATGACTCCCAGCCACGCAAACACGATATTGAAGAACCCAAGGGTGAAATAGGTAGCGGATACCAGCCACATATAATCACTCCATTTCTTGCTTTTTTGTCTTGCCATAAAAATGCTTTTAATCTGTTATCTCAATATCTTGTGCATGACTCCTGCCGGACAGTTCTTTTCACAGATGCTGCAGCCTATGCACAAATCCTCATTTACTACAGCATAACATCCCCGGAAGATGCTTACGGCTTCTCTGGGACATACCTTTACGCAAACACCACATGCCACGCAGCGGTCTTGCTCGCTTTGCGCCTTGTATTTTGCCATCTGCTTTTATTGATCGGTTAGTGTTTCCAATTGGCCTTCCAGGAATTCTGCCGCATCGGCTACGCAGAGTGGGCATTCTCTGAGTATCTTACCAGTGCCCACCCCTTTGAGAAGCTTGCATTGGGTAGCCCCATTGCGCTGCTGGAATTGGGTCATGATCTGTCGCATCGCCTTGACAGACTTAGCCTTATCCTTTGTAGCAAGGCCCAATACCATTCCTGCTCCTACTAGGGCACCGCAGGTTCCTTCCATATTACCCATTCCTGCCGCAAAGGCATTGCCCACATTTCTAAGGGTCTCTTCGTCCATACCAGTATAATCATAATAGGTACAAACCACTGCCTGGGTACAATTATGAGACCCACAACGCTTCTTTTCTGCTGCTATTTCTTTTCTTGTTTCCATCATTATTTTTGTTTTATTTAAAAATCTGGTGCAAAGTTACGGTTTTTATGATAGATAAACAAAAGTTATTGGCTATTTTATTATAGATATTTTCTATTAATGACTGAAGTTTCGCAAGTAGCATTCTACCGTCCCCGAAGGGGGCGAATGTGAATAACCGCGGGTGGAATGACCGAAGGGAATGGAACCTGCGGATAGTTACAGATAC
>SKEU01000576.1_pt1 | contig 23149 bp, 20 predicted proteins | sample 4819571 | NCBI WGS metagenome assembly SKEU01 (sample SAMN11008801, study PRJNA524170) | human gut metagenome | biome: Human fecal sample; material: Feces; isolation source: fecal sample from pouch patient p8, p16 | host: Homo sapiens | place: Israel: Tel-Aviv | collected 2015-06-23
CAATTACAAAATGATTTAGAGTATGATCAGATGACACTAAAAGAATATATTGACCCGTTTACGGGTGAGCCAGTAAACCAAAATAAATAAAATAAGCCCCATAGGGCTTAATAAGTAAATGACGGTATAGTTGGCGAACCAAATTCGATGGGTCTTTAGACTTAGCGTCGGTAATAAGCCCTTATAGGGCTAGTACAAACCACCGGCTAAGCCGGTGGTTTTGATTACAATACAGTCAATTTCGATACAATAGATAGCAGGAGATAGATGTTATGGAAATGAAAAAAGTATTAAAATACGCAATGGAGATCGGAGAATGCATGCTAGTGTCAGGAGCAGGTGTTTCAAGGGTAGAAGATACGATTTCAAGAATCTGCAAGGCGTATGGAGCAAAAGAAGCCAATGTATTTTCTATCACATCAAGTATTGTAACAACGATCGAAGATGAAAAAGGAGAAATCTTAACGCAGACAAAGCGTATCAGGTCATATAAGACAGACTTTACCAAACTGGATGAGTTAAATCAGTTATCAAGATATATGTGCAGAGAACTTCCGGAAGAAGAGGAAGTAAAACGAAAGATCACAGAGATCAAAAAGGGAAAATTCGTCGTTTTTACAGAGGAAGTTCTTACATCAGCGGTCATTGCAGCAGCATGGACTTCATTTTATGGAGGTGGCATTACAGAAGGAATCATAGCAATGATCGCAGGGGGATTTGTCACGGTCCTTGCAAGATATATTAAGATCTTAGCACCCAACGAAATGGTATTAAACTTTCTATTATCATTTTTTGTTGCAGCATTTGCATATATCAGTGCAAAATTCGGACTGACGGAGGATTATGGAAAGATCATCATCGGTAATATCATGCTGTTGGTTCCTGGAGTTGCATTTGTTAATGCACTTCGGGATATGATCGGTGGAGACATGATGTCAGGAATCTTAAGAGTCTGTGAATCGATACTGTTAGCTGTATTTCTTGCAGCAGGTTCTTTTATGGCATTGATGTTCTTAGGAGGTGTTTAACTGTTAAAATAATCTTATAAAAATTATAAATATGTGTTGGATTTTATAATTTTTATTGGTAGAATAAATTATAAATATTATTCGCATGAGCAATTAAATCAAGTTATGAATGTAAAACCTAATTTAGATAGAATTGTAATAGGTTATTGCAGAGTTTCAAGTAATAAACAAAAAGATGATCTGGAACGACAAATAGAGAATATGAAATTGTATCTTACTGCACAGGGCAAACGTGCCAATAAAGCAAGAAAACTTGTAAAAGAACTGATAGATGATGGTGGTGAAGAAGATGATAAAAACAATTCGAGTCATGCTGATCCCAAATAATAAACAGAATGCAAAACTCTTTCGATATGCCAATACTGCCAGATTCGCTTATAACTGGGCGTTAGGAAGAGAAAAAGAAAACTATAAAAATGGTGGTAAGTTCCTATCGGATAGTGATCTGAGAAAAGAATTTACACAATTAAAGAAAACAGAGGAATATTCCTGGTTAAATGAAGTTTCAAATAATGTAACAAAACAAGCGATCAAAGATGCTTGTCATGCATATAAGAGATTTTTCAAAGAATGTTCAAAGTTTCCGAAATTCAAAAGCCGAAAATTTTCTATACCATCTTTTTATCAAGATAATGTAAAGATCCAATTTTCAGATACGCATGTAAAAATTGAGGGTTTTGCTGCTTCCAAAAAGAAGAATAAGCAAAAGATAAACTGGATCAGACTTGCGGAAAAGAATCGGATACCTACGGATTGTAACTATAGTAATCCCCGTATTAGATATGATGGAATCAACTGGTGGATCACAGTAGGCATTGAATACGAAGACTCTGTTACCGTTCCCTCCAATGATGGGATAGGGATTGATTTAGGGATCAAAGATTTAGCGATATGTTCTGATGGTAATAAATATAAGAACATCAATAAAACGAAAAAAGTTAAGAAACTAGAGAAACAAAAACGCAGATTACAGCGTAGCATCTCTCGTTCATACGAGAACAATAAACAAGGAAAGGAATACTGTAAAACGAAGAATGTGATCAAAAAGGAAAAACTTTTATTAATATTAAATCATAGACTAACCAATATCCGTCATGATCATTTACATCATATAACATCAGAGATCGTAAAACGAGAACCAAGTTTTATCTGTATCGAAGATTTAAATGTAAAGGGAATGATGAAAAACAGACATTTATCTAAAGCAGTTCAACAACAGGGATTTTATGAATTTAGGCGGCAGATGGAATATAAATCTAAGTGGAACAATATTCAGGTGATCATTGCAGATCGATTTTTCCCAAGTTCTAAATTATGCAGTTGTTGTGGAAAGATCAAAAAAGATCTGAAGTTATCAGAACGTATTTATAAATGTGAATGTGGAAATATAATTGACAGAGATCTTCAGGCAGCTTTGAATCTTAAAAAATATGGAGAGGATGTTCTGGAACGATCTGTAGCATAATATATTCAAGTGATCACAGATATGTACTGATACGTTAGTCAGGAATTAACGCCTATGGAGAGTACAGGAACTTGTGAGTAGTACATGAATTGATTCGTTACAAAAGCATACTCGTTGAAGTAGGAATGAAACATAAAGGTTTATAATTTTTTATAAGTTTTCAGTAACGGTGTGTTATAAATGAAAGCAGAGATCATACAGGTACTGGCAAGTTTTGTTGGAAGTTTTGGATTTGCAGTACTTTATAACCTTCGAGGGAAGAAACTTTGTATGGCTGGGATTTCTGGGATGGTATCGTGGATCGCCTACCTTATCGTGTGGAATGAGATGCCAAGTACATTTGTGGCGAATCTGGCAGCGGCCGCAGTTGCGACGATCTATGCAGAAACAATGGCAAGGATCTTAAAGACTCCTGTAACAGTATTTTTGATCACGGGAATCATTCCATTAGTGCCAGGTGGAAATTTATACTATACGATGAATTATGTCTTGGCAAAACAGTGGCATTTATTTTATTTATATGGGCAAAAAACATTGCTGATCGCAGTGGCGGTTGCAGCAGGGATCATGACAGCATCTTCTGTTTATGGAATTTGTGCATCCGTATGGAAATACTGCAAAAAAGAGATATGAGCAATCTGAGAATAAAACCCACAGATTTTGCATAAGATAAGAAAAACGAAAGTGTACAGATAGCGTATGGAACAGGATGAAAAGTTTGAAAATCAATTAAATCTAGCTCTGGATCTTAGCGAAGAAGAACGGGAGAAATCCAAAGATTTAGATGCAGGATACGATAAAGAAACAGATCAGTGGGAGATCATATTTCGCTACGCAGGCACACTTGATACGATCAGATGGTCAGACACAACGAGGATCGAACCGTTGAGCATGGGTTATGCGATCGCCTATATAAAAGAAGACGAGTTGGAAGCATTTGGGGCAAATGAACAAGTTATTTATATAGAAAAACCGAAAAATCTATTATTAAGCCGACAGCCATCGATAGCCGCATCTTGTATGTTGTCGGTCAAGAATCCACCTCTTTCATTGACTGGAAGAGGTGTTTTTGTCGCTGTGATCGATACAGGGATTGATATTTTTCACCCAGATTTTATAGATGAAAATGGAGATACTAAGATTTATGCACTATGGGATCAAACGGTCAAAAGAAGTCCGCCTAAACCATTTCTTAACGGAAATCTCTATACAAAAGAAGAAATCAATAAAGTATTGCACTCAGAAAGTGAAAGATACGATTTTCGGAGCAGAGATCGATCTGGGCATGGAACACATGTAGCTTCAATCTGTGCCGGGATAAACGGGGTTGCACCAGAGGCAGAACTGATCGTTGTGAAATTGGGAGATACGAGAGAACAAGGTTTCCCAAGGACGACACAATTGATGACAGCATTACAATATGTGATCAATGAAGCATCACAGGCAGGACGGCCGGTTGCGGTCAATATCAGTTATGGACATAATTATGGAGATCACAGAGGAAATTCCTTGTTAGAAAGATTTATCTCACAGATCGCACAGCAATGGAAATGTACGATCTGCATTGGAACAGGAAATGAGGGAAATAGTGGAAAGCATAAACAAGGAAAGTTGATCAAGGAAGAACAAAAAATCTTATTGGATATTGCGCCATTTGAGCAGAATCTAAATCTCCAGATATGGAAAGATTTCGTGGATGAGTTAAGAATACAGCTGGAATCTCCATCGGGAATATCTTATGAGATTACAGATCAACAGGGAAAGTCACAATATTCATATGGAAATACGATCGTGTTTGTATACAATGGTTATCCAACACCGTACAATGTAAGGCAGGAAATATTCCTTAGTTTTATTGTGCAGGAAGGGAATCATATAGAGAGTGGACAATGGAATCTTACATTGATTCCACGAAATATCAGAAATGGGGAATATCAGATGTGGCTTCCGGTATCCTTAGGAAGTAATCAGGAAACTAGATTTTTAGAGCCAGATAAAGAGTTTACTTTAACAATCCCATCAACTGCAGAAAATGTGATCTCAGCAGGTGCGTATGATGTCAGATATCAGTCCTATGCAGATTTTTCGGGGCGGGGTGATCAAAGATATGGTGTAAAGAAACCAGATCTTGTGGCACCTGGAGTTGGAATTTTGGCAGCAGCACCGGGAGGCGGTGAAAACAGTTTGTCCGGGACGTCAATGGCAACGCCATTTGTCACAGGAGCGGCAGCTCTTTTGATGGAATGGGGGATCATAAGAAAAAATGATCCTTATTTGTATGGAGAGCGGATCAAAGCTTATTTTCATAAAGGTGCAAGGAAAATGAATGGATTTTTGGACTATCCAAACAATGAAATTGGATATGGAAAATTATGCGTGGCAGCTAGTTTGTATAAATAGAAGAACTTACGAAAAAAAATACAAATGATATTTGTAATTTTTGTATCGTATTTCCAATTTATATGATAAAATTAATAACACACTGGGAATACGAAAGGGGAAGAGACAATCATGAAAACAGAAAGATTTGATAAGAAACTGTTTAAACAGGAAGTACTCAATAATCTAAAGACTCAGTTCAGAGTTGAGCTTAATAATGCATCCCAGCAGCAGATTTATCAGGCTGTGGCTTATGCCCTAAAAGAGTGGATCATTGAGGACTGGATGGATACTCAGAAGACCTACGAAGAGAAAGACCCAAAGATTTTATATTATATGTCCATGGAATTCCTGATGGGAAGAGCACTTGGAAATAACCTCATTAATATGAGTATGTATGGAGAAGTGAAAGAAGCACTCGATGAATTAGGCGTAGATCTGAATGCCGTTGAAGACCAGGAACCAGACCCAGCACTTGGTAATGGTGGTCTTGGAAGATTAGCAGCATGTTTCCTTGATTCATTGGCAACACTTGGATATGCAGCCTATGGATGTGGAATCCGCTATCAATACGGAATGTTCAAACAGAAGATCAAAGACGGATATCAGATAGAAGTACCAGATGAATGGTTAAAGAATGGAAATCCATTTGAATTAAAACGTCCGGAATATGCCAAAGAAGTACGTTTCGGTGGAAATATCCGTACAGAATATGATGAAGCAACTGGAAGAACCAACTTCATTCAGGAGAACTATCAGTCAGTTATGGCAGTCCCATTTGACTATCCGATCGTAGGATATGGAAATCATATCGTTAATACATTAAGGATCTGGGATGCAGAAGCGATCACTGACTTCCAGCTGGATTCTTTTGATAAAGGTGAATATGACAAAGCAGTAGAACAGAAGAACCTTGCAAAGAACATCGTAGAAGTATTATATCCAAACGATAATCACTACGAAGGAAAAGAGCTTCGTTTAAAACAGCAGTATTTCTTTGTATCTGCAAGTTTACAGGCAGCAGTAGCCAAATATAAGAAAAACCACGATGACATTACAAAACTTTACGAGAAGATGACGATCCAGATGAACGATACTCATCCAACAGTATCTGTTGCAGAACTTATGAGAATCTTAATGGATGAAGAAGGTCTTGGATGGGATGAAGCATGGGAAGTTACAACAAAGACTTGTGCATACACAAATCATACGATCATGGCAGAAGCGTTAGAGAAATGGCCAATCGACTTATTCTCAAAATTACTTCCTAGAGTATACCAGATCGTAGAAGAAATCGACCGTCGTTTCGTAAACAAGATCCGTGAGATGTATCCAGGAAACGAAGAGAAAGTCAAGAAGATGGCGATCCTTTGGGATGGACAGGTACGTATGGCACATATGGCGATCGCAGCAGGATATTCTGTCAATGGTGTTGCAAAACTTCATACAGAAATCTTAAAGAATCAGGAATTAAAAGATTTCTATCAGATGATGCCAGAGAAATTCAACAACAAGACAAATGGAATCACACAGAGACGTTTCTTAATGCATGGAAACCCATTACTTGCAGATTGGGTAACAAAGAAACTTGGAACAGACACATGGGCAACAGACCTTTCTTTAATGTCAGGACTGAAGAAATATGTGGATGATCCAAAAGCTCAGAAAGAATTTATGGATATCAAACTGCAGAATAAAAAACGTCTTGCAAAATATATCTTAGAACACAATGGCGTAGAAGTTGATCCAACATCCATCTTTGATGTACAGGTAAAACGACTTCATGAATACAAACGTCAGCTGATGAATATTTTACATGTGATGTATCTGTATAATCAGTTAAAGAAGAATCCAAATATGAAGTTCTATCCAAGAACATTTATTTTTGGTGCTAAGGCAGCAGCTGGATACCTTCGTGCAAAACAGACGATCAAACTGATCAACTCTGTAGCTGATAAAGTAAATAATGATGCATCCATTAAAGGTAAGTTAAAGGTTGTATTTATTGAAGATTATCGTGTATCTAATGCAGAATGGATCTTTGCGGCAGCAGATGTCAGCGAACAGATTTCAACAGCATCCAAAGAAGCATCAGGAACAGGTAACATGAAGTTCATGTTAAATGGTGCACCAACACTTGGAACAATGGATGGAGCGAATGTAGAGATCGTTGATGAAGTTGGAGCTGAGAATGCATTTATTTTCGGTATGAGCTCAGAAGAAGTTATCAATTATGAGAATAACGGTGGATATCATCCATATGAGATTTACCAGAATGATAAAGACATCCATGAAGTCTTAGATCAGTTAGTAGATGGAACATATGCAAATGGTGATCCAGAACTTTACAAAGATCTGTACCAGAGTCTGTTATTTGGTGATACAGGAAGCCAGGCAGATATGTACTTCATCTTAAAAGACTTCCGTTCATATGCAGAAGCTCAGAAGAAAGTAGAAGAAGCATATAGAGATACAAAAGGATGGGCTAAGATGGCGATGACCAACACAGCAGGATGTGGCAAGTTCTCATCTGACCGTACAATTCAGGAATATGTTGATGATATCTGGCACTTAGATAAGATCAGATAGTCTTATATAGAGTCTTGAAATATAGTATTGAATATGATAAGTTAAGAGGAAGAGTTTCCAAAGGAGGGACTCTTCCTTTATTCATGTAAAAACAGATGATAAAATATTTCAAAAAAATTGCAAAAATATTAAGAATGTGTTAAAATTCGAATGTAAAAAAGAAATATCAAGAATAAAGATGAAAAACAAAGAAAGGGAGTAACAAATGAGGAACATTATAAGGAAACTTGCAGTGTGCTTTCTGGCATGGATATTGGTCTGCACAACAGTTGTAACTGGGCATGGAATGCATACGGCAAAAGCAGCACAGACATTTAGGATTCATTTTATTGATGTCGGATGTGCAGATGCTGCATTATTACAGTATGGAGAAGGAACAGAAGCAAAGTATGCATTGATCGATACAGGAGCAAACCAGTATCATAATACAAAGGATACGACGATTGACACAACAAAGACACCAGTCTATGAATATTTAAATAAGATGGGAGTAAAACATCTGGAATTTATACTTCTGACACATCCTCATCAGGATCATATTGGAGGTATGGAGAAGATTCTTTCTGATACAACGATCAAGATCGATAAGATTTATGGGAATGATCTGAATATTCAGTACTTGAAAAGCAGCGAGGATAAGAGCAAGCAGTCTTCAGATGAAACAAAATGGACAGAATTTGATACCAAAATATACAAGAATTTTAAAGCAGCTTTAGAAGCAAGAAATAAACTTGCCGAAGAAGCAGAAGACAAAACAGAGAAAGAAAATCTAAAAGTAGATTATGTAGTGCCAACTGCAGGAGATACGATCAACTTCGGAGAAGCAAAGATGACTTTTTACGGACCATTGGAGAATGACTACCAGTATGGACGTAAAGTTGATTTGAATACAAGACAGGAAAATAAATATTCTATCGTTACAAAGATCGTTTACGGAAGCAACTCTTTCTTAATGACCGGAGATGCCCAGAAAGAAACGATCGAGAAGATCATCGCGAAGGGATATGATCTGACAGCACAGGTGCTCAAGGAGCCACATCATGGATTTCAGGATGTCACAGAAGAAGAGTTAGCCAATGGCTACCAGTATTCTGATCATAAAACAGTGATCGATGCATCACAGGCTAGTATTGCGATCATCAGTAATGGATACATGAATACAGGTGGTGTTCCATATACAAAAGTCTTAAGAGACTTATCAAAATTAGATGTCTATGAGACAGGAGACCGTGGAACGATCATTGTAACATCCGATGGCTCACAGTTATCTATCCAGACAGAGAAAGGAGATAACCAGCCAAGTGTCAAAGGAAAGGAAAGTGATGATGAAACATCATCCCCAGTGATGAAATCCATGAATATCACAGCAAATACAACAAAGCCTTTGACAGCAACAAGTGTGGATGCTGCGAATACCTATGATCGATACGAAAAGAAGAATATCACAGTAAGATTTTCAGGAGCAGCTCAAGGATTTACAAAGCTGACAAGCATTGAATATAAGTTTGTGCCAAAAGGTGTGAATAATAAAACCATAGCATATAAGACAGGAAGTTCCTATACAGTCAAAAATGGAAATTGTGGAAGGTTTTATGTAAGATATAATACACCATTAGGATCAACAGAGATCAAACTTCCTGGATTTACAGTTGATACGAAAGCACCAACCAGTGTGAAGATCAAAGCGAATAAGTCAGGGATCAAAACACTGTCAACATCTGCAAAGAATACTTACAGTAAACGAATCAAGAAGTCTGCCAAATTTACATTTAGTGCCAATTATGGAACCAGTGGAAAATCCATGACACAGTATAAGTTTGTACCAAGAGGAAAAAAAGCTTCCAAGTACAAATGGAAAACAGCAAATAGTGTAACTTATAAGAAAAGAAATAAAAAAGTTCGTTTATATGTAAGATATATTGATAAATCTGGAAATATTACAACAAAGAAGACAAATGGATTTTACATAACTAAGAAATAACAAAGAAAACGCTAGGATGGAAGTATGAAATATTTTACAAAGAAGATCATAGCGGTACTGCTGACAGTGATGCTTACAGGCATCACTGTTTTGCACGTATCGGGAGGTCAAACGATCAAAGTTAATGCAGCACAGACATTTAAGGTTCATTTTATCGATGTGGGGGCCGCTGATGGAGCTTTGCTTCAATATGGAGAAGGAGAAAACGCGAAGTATGCCCTGATTGATTCTGGGGCTTATTTTTATGAGACAACAGATTACGATACGATCGATGTATCAGACCGTGTGCACCAGTATTTGCTGGATCATGGAGTAAAACATCTGGAATTTGTTGTTCTTACTCATCCACATGGAGATCATATCGGTGGAATGAAAAAGATACTAGAAGATAAGAATATTACGATCGATACGATTTATGGAAATCCATTGGAGTTTGAATATCTGGAAAGCAGCGAAGATAAAGAAAAGCAAACAGAAGAAACAGCCCGATGGACAGCATTTGATACACAGACTTATCAGACATTCAAGAATAAACTAGAGAAGAGGAATTCATACAAAGATGCATCATTGCATATCCAGTATGTTGTGCCACAGGCCGGAACATCCGTAAAATTAGGCGAAGCGGTAATGACCTTTTATGGTCCGTTAGATAATACCTACAGGTATGGAAGAGCACAGGATGCACCCAATTTAAATACAAGACAGGTAAATAAATATTCGATAGTGACGAGGATCGTTTATGGCAGTAATTCATTTTTAATGACAGGCGATGCACAGCAGGAAACGATCAAAAAGATTGTAGCTAGAGGTTATGATTTAAGTGCACAGGTATTAAAGCAGCCACATCATGGATATCAGGATGTTCGTTTGCAGGATAAACCGAAAGGTCGTTATGTATACGATTCGGATCATAAGTATCTGATCGATCGAACAGGTGCAAGTATTGCGATCATCAGTAATGGATATAAAAATGTAAATCAGACACCAGAGAGCAATGTACTTCGTGATCTGTCAGGAATGGATGTTTATCAGACATCAGATAAAGGAACGATCGTAGTATCGTCCGATGGTAAGAATCTAAGTGTGTCAGCACAAAAAGGCGGTAATGTACCAAGTCATGCGGGATATGTTGTGAAACAGAAGCGTACCCCTTTGATGCAGAAAGTTACAGTGCAGGCAAATACAAAGAAGAAAATGACACCACTTCGTTCCGATGCCTCTGCAGCATATCAGCATTATGAGAGAAAAAACATCAAGATCAGGATTTCAGCACAGGCAAAAAGCTTCACAAATCTAAAACAGATTCAGTACAAATTTGTGAAAAAAGGAACTTCCAAAGGAAGTGTACCATACAAAACCGGTACGACATTAACGCTCAAAGACGGCATGATAGGCAGGGTCTATGTGAGGTTTGTCACAGATGCAGGGATAGATGAGATGCAGCTTCCAGGAATCGCAGTAGATAAAAAAGCACCAACAAAGACGAAGATCAAGGTTAACAGATCAGGAATCAAGACATTGAAAACGTCAACAAAAACGTCTTACAATAAAAAAATCAAAAAGTCAGCCAAATTTGTATTTTCAGCATCCTATGGAATCAGCGGGAAATCAAAGACACAATATAAGATCGTGCCAAAAGGCAAAAAAGCATCCAAATATCGATGGAAAACAGCGAATAAGATAACCTATAAAAAGAAGAACAAAAAAGTGAGTATCTATGCAAGATTTATCGATAAATGTGGAAATATCACACAGCGAAAGAGTTCTGGATTCTATATTACAAAATAAGGGAAGAAAGATATAGGAAGGCTTAGCTTGTATGCGAAAAGAGAATTTGTTATACTAAGAGGCAGAAGAATTAAAAATGCAAAGCAGGAGAAAGATTATGAACAGTAAAGGAAAAGGAATCATTACAGCAGTTATAGTTGTCCTGATCGCGCTGGCTGCTTTTTGCGGATTTGGATATATCAGCCAAAGAATGACAGCAAGCGAAGGAATTACATATCTTGATAAGAAAGAATATCAGAAAGCATACGAACAATTTGACCATGCAGCAGGGAAATTCACTCTCATTTTCACAAAGCAAAAGAAAGATGTTTTATTCTACGAAGGAGAGGCTCTTTATCAGATGGGAGAGTATGGGAAAGCCATAGAGATCTATGATGAGCTGATCGATCATGGAGAAAGCAGGGCATATTCTTTGAAAGCATATTGCCTTGCCCAGCAGAAGAAGCTAAACAAAGCAATAGATGTATGTGATCAGGGAATAAAAGAGCATCCAGACGATGGAGAGATCTATTGTACAAAATATGCGGTGTTAGCAAAGCAGGAGAAGTATACACAAGGGCTAAAAGTGATCAAGACAGCATTAAAACAGAAGGAACTTGATAATAAGAAGGAAGTTTTATTCGCTAGGATCAGTGCGTATGAATCCATGTTTGATTTTGATACAGCATATCGTTATGCAAAATCTTATGTAAAAGCCTATCCAAAGGATGCAAATGGCAAGAAAGAGCTGACATTTTTGGAGACACGATAATTTCGTGACAATTTCATGATAAGAGTTAGGAAGGACGAAAGTCCTTCTTTTTTTGTGCAGAAACAGAAAAAATCAATTAAAAATTGTGCAAAATACACAAAAATAGAAAGCAAAAATCATGACTTCATACAAAAAATAAAATTTTGTGAAAAATAAGTTGACGAAATTTAGGTTTATAACTATAATCAAGTTACAAAATAAAATTTCACATAAGACAAAAATGAAAAAATAAATTTCACGTTAAAGGAGGGAGAGCAATGAAGTTAATTGTATCAGCCCATGGAATGTTGGCAAAAGAGGTTGTGAATTCTGCGGGAATGGTGTTCGGAGCAATTGATGATCTTGACATCGTAACATTTGTTCCAGGTGAGAATGCAGAGACATTAAAAGCCAGATACAAAGAATTGATTGATGGCTATAAGGAAGACGAAGAAATTTTATTCCTTGTAGATTTATTTGGAGGAAGTCCTTATAATGCAGCATTTGAGACCGTGATCGGACAAGATCGAATGGATGTTATTACAGGATTGAGCTTACCAATGCTGATCGATGTTGTAGGAATCAGAACAATGGAAGAAGATATCAAGGCTGGCGAAGTATATGACAAACTTTCAGGAGATTATGTGAAATCATGCAAGAAATTGCTTGGTAATACAAACGAAGATGAAATGGAGGATGATGAACTATGAAAATCAATTTAGTAAGAATCGATGACAGACTGATCCATGGACAGGTCGCAACCGTTTGGTCCAAAGAAGCAAACGCACAGCGAATCATCATTTGCAGTGATGAAGTAGCAAAAGACCAGATCCGTAAAACATTACTTTTACAGGTGGGACCTCCAGGAGTAAAAGTAAGCGTTGTAGACGTAGCAAAAGCAGTTCGTGTTTACAACAATCCAAAATATGAAAAGGACACAGTATTCTTCTTATATACATGTCCACAGGATGTTCTGCGAATGGCAGAAGCAGGGGTTCCGATCAAGAGTGTTAACATCGGAGGAATGGCATTCAAGACAGGAAAGACTCAGATCACAAAGGCAGTATCTGTTGATGAAAGCGATATCGCAGCATTTAAGAAACTGCATGAGATGGGAATTGAATTAGAGATCCGTCCGGTAGCCACAGACAAAAAAGTAGATCTTATGAGCAAGATCGAAGGCATCGAAGGATAAGAGAGATACAAAGGAGGATTTAAAAATGGGAATATCTACAGTTCAAATCGTTTTATTAGTTGTTTTTGGATGTATCGCTGGAATGGGAAGCGTGCTTGATTCCTTCCAGACACATCGTCCACTGATCGCATGTACAGTTGTTGGATTGATCTTAGGAGATGTAAAAACAGGTATCTTACTTGGAGGTACACTGGAAATGATCGCTCTTGGATGGATGAACATCGGAGCAGCACAGTCTCCTGACTCAGCATTAGCAAGTATCATTTCTACGATTCTTGTAGTTGTAGGACATCAGTCTGTAGCAAATGGTATCGCGATCGCACTTCCAGTTGCAGTTGCAGGTCAGGTGTTAACAGTATTTGCTCGTACAGTAACAATCTTCTTCCAGCACGCAGCTGACAAATATGCAGAAGATGCAAACTTCAAGATGCTTGATATCTGTCATGTAGCTGCATTGGTCGTACAGGCACTTCGTGTAGCGATCCCTACATTCTTAGTAGCAGCAGTTGTAAGCCCAGAAGGTGTACAGACATTATTAAACAGCATTCCGAAAGTAGTAACTGGTGGATTAACAGTTGCAGGTGGAATGATCGTAGTCGTAGGTTACGCAATGGTATTAAACATGATGGGTGCAAAATACTTAATGCCATTTTTCTTCCTTGGATTCGTAATTGCAGCGTTTACAGAATTTAACTTAGTTGCATTCGGAATCATGGGTGCGGTATTCGCAATCGTATATGTACAGTTAAATCCTAAATTCCAGACACCAGTGGCAGTACCAGTAACAGCAGGTGCAGGTGGCAGCGATGATCTGGATGATGATCTAGACGACGAACTTGACTAAGAAAGAGGAGGAATTTAAAGATGAGTGAAAAGAAATTAACAAAAGGCGATAGATTTAATATGTTCATGAGAACAAACCTTCAGCAAGCATCATTTAACTACGAAAGAATGCATGCATTAGGTATGTGCTTCGACATGGTACCAGCTATTAAAAGATTATATGATACAAAAGAAGAACAAGTAGCAGCATTAAAGAGACATCTGACATTCTTCAACGTAACACCAGCAGCTGTAGGACCAGTCTTAGGTGTAACAGCAGCGATGGAAGAAGCAAAAGCAAATGGAGCAGATATCGATGAAGGAACGATCGGAAGTATCAAGATTGGGTTAATGGGACCTTTCTGTGGAGTTGGTGATCCAATCTTCTGGGGAACATTAAGACCAATCACAGCAGCGATTGGTGCATCCTTAGCATTAACAGGAAGTGCATTAGGACCAGTATTATTCTTCTTAGCATTCAACATCGTACGTATGGCAGCACTTTACTTTGGACTTGAATTCGGATACAAAAAAGGATTAGACTTTGTAAAACATTTAGCAGGAAATATGTTACAGAAAGTCACAGAAGGAGCTTCTATCCTTGGACTGTTCGTCATGGGTGCACTGGTATCTAAATGGACGACGATTAACGTACCACTTGTAGTATCTAGAGTAACAACAAACGGAAAAACAACAGTAACAACAGTACAGAATATCTTAGATCAGTTATTACCAGGATTATTAGCATTAGTTTTAACCTTGGTCGTATCTAAATTATTAAAGAAAAACATCAGTCCGATCGCAATTATCTTTATCTTATTTGCAGTAGGAATTGTTGGATATGGATTAGGAATTTTGGCATAATCTGTTAGGGGGAAAGTTATGAAAACAAAGGCAGTAAGACTTTACGGAGAAATGGATTTAAGACTGGATGAATTTGAACTGCCAGAGATGCAAGATGATGAAATTATGGCAGAGGTTGTAACAGACAGCTTATGTATGTCCAGTTACAAAGCAATCACCCAGGCACAAAAACACAAAAAAGTACCAGATGATATCAGTGAAAATCCGATCATTTTAGGACACGAATTTTGTGGAACGATCAAAAAGGTCGGTAAAAAATGGAAAGATCAGTATCAGGAAGGTGACAAATTTGTCATTCAGCCTAACATTGGAGATATCAGAGGCTATGCCCCAGGATATTCTTTCCATCATATGGGAGGGGATGCCACAACGATCATCTTTTCTGATCAGGTTATGGAAAATGGTTCACTATTAAAATACAACGGAGATTCCTTCTTTGAAGGATCTCTCGTTGAACCACTGTCATGTGTCGTAGGTGCATTTAATGCACAGTATCATATGAAGAAAATGTATTCATATGAACATGTGATGGGAATTAAAGAAGGTGGAGCGATCGCACTTCTCGGTGCAACAGGGCCAATGGGATTTTTAGCGATCGACTTTGCAATCCATGGACCAAAGAAACCAAAGACGCTGGTTGTCACAGGAAGAACACAGAAGAAGATTGATATGGCAGCAAGGTTATACACAGTAGAAGAAGCAAAGAAGAATGGTGTAGATCTTGTATACGTCAATACAAGAGATATAGCAGATGTCAATAAAGAGCTACGTAAATATTCAGAAAAAGGATTTGATGATGTCTTTATCTTTGCACCAAATGAAGAAATGGTAACATACGGAGTTAAAATGTTAGCATTCGATGGATGTTTGAATTTCTTCTCAGGGCCTGCCGATCAAGAATTTTCATCCAGAGTAAATTTCTATAATATTCATTATAATTCTACACATTTTGTGGGAACAAGTGGTGGAAATACGGAAGATATGAAACAATCTATTGAACTGATCGAGAGCAAGACAGTCAATGTTGCAAAGATCGCAACACATATATTAGGGCTTGACCATGCGGTTGAAACAACAAAGGCGTTACCAGAACTTGAAGGAAGTAAAAAAATTGTCTATACGCACAAAAAATTTCCATTAACAGAGGTTGACAAATTCGATGAAAACAGCGATGATGAGTATATCAGAGAATTAAAATCAATCGTAGAACGCAATGGTAATTTATGGAGCGCAGAGGCAGAAAGGTATTTCATACAGAATGCTCCTGAGATTTAGAAGGGAGTAGTATGAGTAGTGATATCTTAGTTAGAGACCAGATTTTTTCAACATATGATAGTTTATATGATGCAGAGAAGAAAGTAGCCGATTATCTGATCAGTCATCCATCTGAAGCGATCGAGATGTCTGTATCAGAACTTGCATCTCACTGTGATGCGAGCCAGGCAACGATCATCCGTTTTTGTAAGAAGATCGGGTGTAAGGGATTTCATCAGTTGAAGATCAAGCTGGCCGGAGAACAACGACAGCAGGAAGAACAGGTGATATCGAACGAGATCGATATCGATCAGATGGACAAATCACTCAATAATATCATGATCAGTAAAGTGGAAGAGATCAAAGCGACGTTTCACAATTTTAATCCAGAAGAATTAAGAGAGATCGTGGATCTGATCATACATGCCAATCTGATTGAATTCGCTGCGATGGGAGATACGATCCCGATCGCACTGGATGGATCTTACAAGTTCAATCAGTTAGGATTGAAAGCAGTTAGTTCAACAATCTGGGAGAGTCAGGAAGCATTTTCCAGAACTTTGAGAAAAGGTGATGTATTTTTTGCGATTTCCGCCTCTGGAGCATCCAAAAGACTTGTGAAGATGGTAGAGATCGTGAAAGATAATGGTGTAACAACAATTGCGATCACCAATCAATCCAAATCGCCACTTGCAGAGTTATGTGATCATGTTTTGCTGACAGCAACAAGAGAACACATTTTCCATGATCAGGTTAGTTTCACAAGAATGGCAGCGATGTCAGTGATCGACACACTGTTCTTATTACTGTTCTCCACAAAATGGGATTCATTTGAGAATGTGGCACAACACGAGCAGTCTGTTGCAGAAGAAAAATTATAAAAGGAGATCATAACGATGAATAACGATTGGTTAGAATTAGAAGGGAAGACAGTCATCGTCACAGGCGCAGCATCCGGAATCGGGAAGGCAGTTGCGCAGGAGTTTTTGAATATTGGGGCGAATGTAGTTATTTCTGATATGGCAGAGAATGCACCAGAGATGGATGCAAAAGAAGGCCAGTTATTATATGTAAGAACAGATGTAACAAAAGTTTCTGATGTTGAAGCTATGGTAGCAAAAACAATAGAAACATTCGGAACAATTGATGTACTAGTGAATAATGCAGGAATCAATATTCCACGTCTGTTAGTTGATCCAAAGGATCCAAAAGGACAATATGAATTAGATGAGGCAGTATGGGATAAAGTATGCAATGTAAATCTAAAAGGTGTTTTCTTCTGTGCGCAGGCAGTTGGAAGGATCTTGGTTGAAAAAGGTGAAGGTGTCATTATCAACATGTCTTCTGAAAGTGGTCTGGAAGGATCCGAAGGACAGAGTGTTTACGCAGCTACAAAGAATGCAGTAAACTCTTTAACAAGATCATGGGCAAAAGAATTAGGAAAACAGGGAGTTCGCGTTGTCGGAGTAGCACCTGGGATCATGGAAGCTACAGGACTTCGTACGATCGGTTATGAAACAGCTCTGGCTTATACAAGAGGGATCACAGTAGAACAGTTAAGAGCAGGATATTCCAAAACATCCACAATTCCACTAGGACGTTCTGGAAAGCTTTCTGAAGTTGCAGATCTGTGTGTATATCTTGCAAGCAAGAAATCTTCTTACGTACATGGTGTGACGGTTAACGTTGCGGGTGGTAAGACAAGAGGATAGAATAATTTCTGATAGAAGATATAGAAGATAAAGATATCAGCTGGTTTTAGGATCAGCTGATATCTTTTTTTAACATAATATAGCAGGAAATTCCGATGGAACTCTCTATGATATAAGAAAGTATGGCAAAGCCGGTTTCTTTCTGGTTGCTACAAAAAAAGAATCGTTGTATAATGATTCTTAGCATCACAAATTAAAAAGAAAGGAAATATGATGTTTTCGTTTCTATAAAAATATCATACAAGAATAAAATGTTAATTCTGGCTGTAGGAATCGGAATTGTATTTTGTATAATAGTATTTATTTGTTATTCTTATAAACAAAATCAACAGTCAAAATACACATCCGAAGTATACAAAGTATTTAAAGGACAATATGGGAGAGGATCAGTGATCTCTATGGGTTATGCACAGACGAATGCATTTACAGAACCCGTAACATTAATGTTGGCAGTCAGCAAGGATGATCACCGAGTTGTAGATGCATGGGAAGTTACGCAAGAGGAGATGGAGAATAGCTGTCGGTCATGTGAAGAATATATAGGAATGGACCTGATCAAATATTATAAAGAGAATCAGGAAAGAATTGAAAAAAGTCAAATGATGAATCAGACGATGGGCAGGGATTCAGCGAAGAAGCAAGCATTTGACATGGCAGTCCAACAGATATTAGGGAAATTAGGAAAATAGATACAGGAATATATATTATGGAAGAAATCAAAAAAGAAATCATAGAGAAAGTGATCTTGGTCGCGGTTGCTGATCAAGATACAACAGAAGCAGAAGAATCTCTGGATGAGTTAGAAGAACTGGTCAAAACAGCAGGAGCCGAGGTTGCAGCAAGGGTGATCCAGGTAAGAGAAACACCACATCCAGGAACTTATATCGGAAAAGGTAAGATCGATGAAGTCAATGTTTTGTTATACGGAACTGATGCGACAGGGATCGTCTGTGATGACGAATTATCACCAGCACAGATCAGCAATTTAGAAGAAGCATTAGATACTAAAGTGATGGATCGAACACTGATCATTCTTGATATTTTTGCGAAGCGAGCATTTACAAGAGAAGGTAAGATTCAGGTCGAACTTGCCCAGTTAAAATATAGAGCATCCAAGCTTACCGGACAAGGAAGAGCCTTATCAAGATTAGGTGGAGGAATCGGAACCAGAGGTCCTGGAGAGAAGAAACTGGAGATGGACCGAAGACTGATCCGTACAAGAATCTCCAGATTAAAAGCAGAGTTAAGAGATGTTGTAAAGCACAGAGAAGTCCAGAGAAAACAACGCCAGAAGAATCACCTGCCAGTGGTTTGTATCGTTGGATATACCAATGCAGGAAAGTCAACACTATTAAACCATTTTACCAATGCAGGAGTTTATGAAGAAGATCAGTTATTTGCAACCCTTGATCCAACGACAAAGAGTTTAGATTTAAGTGGAGGGCAGACAATTCTTATGACGGATACGGTCGGTTTTATCCGCAAACTTCCACATCATCTGGTCGAAGCATTTAAAAGTACATTAGAAGAAGCCAAATACAGTGATCTAATCCTGCATGTAGTTGATGCATCCAATCCGCAGAAAGAGAAACAGATGGAAGCAGTCTATGATACATTAAAGCAGTTAGGAGCTAACGAATCACCGATCATTACAGCATTCAATAAGATCGATTTGTTAAATGGTGATGAGATCTTAAAAGATCCAAATGCAGAAGCGGTGGTAAGGATTTCTGGGAAAAATGGTGAAGGAACCGATCAGTTGTTAGAGCAGATTGAGAAAATACTGCAAAAACAGAAATTATATTTAGAAAAGCTGTATGGATATCAGGAAGCAGGAAAGATCCAGTTGATCCGAAGTCACGGACAGCTTTTGAAAGAAGAATACAGAGATGATGGAATTTACGTAGAAGCATACATTCCAAAAGAGATTCTTGGAAGTATCTAGGAGGCGAGAAAGTGATCATACAGAAAGTAATCAACAATAACGTGGTCAGTACATTTGATTCAAACGGAAAAGAAGTTATTTTGATGGGAAAAGGAATTGGATTTCGCAAGAAAACCGGGGATGAATTAGATAAGACGAAGATTGAGAAGATTTTTACCTTGGACCTTAGCGGCAAATCATCTTTTGTACAAGAAGTCATGGCAATCATTCAGGAGTTTTATGAAATCGTGCTAGATACGGAACATCCAGCATATCAGAGATTTGCAACACATTTACAATATCTTGAGACGGAAATCTTATCAAAGAAACGCCCGATAGAAGAAGACGAAGAAGATGATGTTGAATTTTATGAACGTAATCAGAAGAAGTATCCAGAAGCCTATGTGTGCAGTCAGAAGATCGTGGAACATATCGAGCAGCATTACAACTGCAAACTTTCAGCAGATGAGAAGATGTATCTGATCATTTATGTCAAAAGACTGATCTTAGAAATGGGGCATCAGTCATAAAACCAGGTTGACTTATAAGGCAAAATTTGATATTATAATATTATCGAATTTTGGATTGTGACTGGTGAGGCAGGCAAGACCTATTTAATAAGTGTGAACATTTGTTAAAGTAGGTCTTTTTTTATGCTTTTTTAAGGAATTGCACTTAGATGAGTACAAAGATAAGCCAGTTAAAGATCCAGATAAATTAAAATTATTTTATATGTGAGAAGGAGAAACAATTATGGTATCAAAGAAATTTGTCATTGAAAACGAACAGGGATTACACATGAGACCAGCAGGAGTTTTAGCGAAAGCTGTAACTAAATTCGAATCTGACGTAACTATCGTATTCGAAGATAAAAAAATCAACGCTAAAAGCTTATTAAACATCATCGGAGCTTGCATCAAATGTGGTTCTGAAATCGAATTAGTATGTGAAGGTCCAGACGAAGAAGCAGCTCTTGCACATGCAACAGAACTGATTGAATCTGGATTAGGTGAATAATCACTGCTCATAACGGGTGTAACATATAATTTGATAAAGGACGGGTGGCAACATGTATAAAGGTATAGGAGCATCTGCTGGTATCGGTATCGGTAAGATTGTTAAGATTAAGGAAGAAGAACTTAATTACACAAAACAGTCTATCGAAGATACAGAAGCAGAGAAAAAACGTTTAAGCGATGCAATTGAAGTTTTCATTGAGAAGACTCAGAAGATGGTTGAATCCATGAAAGTAACTGCTGGTGAGCAGGAAGCAGAGATCTTAGAAGGTCATATCATGATGATTCAGGATCCAGCGATCTCAGAACAGATCGAAGCTAAGATCGATGGAGAGAAGATCAACGCAGAAGCTGCTGTAGAAGAAGCTTGCGATTTCTTCGCACAGATTTTCGCTATGGCAGACGATGAACTGACACAGCAGAGAGCATCTGACTTAGGCGACATCAAAACTCGTTTAATTAAGATCTTACTTGGAATTGAAGAAGTAGATATCAGTGCAGTTCCAGAAGGAACAATCTTAGTAGCAGAAGATTTAACACCATCTATGACAGCAGGAATCAATCCTGCAAACGTTCAGGGTGTATTAACAGAGATCGGTGGTAAGACATCTCACTCTGCGATCATCTGCAGATCTATGGAAATTCCAGCAGTTCTTAGTATTGAAAACATCGTTTCTATCGTTAATGATGGAGATGAAGTTGTTCTTGACGGATCAACAGGAGAAGCATTCATCAATCCTGAAGCATCTGTTGTAGAAGAATATAAAGCTAAGAAAGCAAAATTCTTAGAAGAGAAAGCTGCCCTTCAGAAGTTTGTTGGACAGAAATCCCAGACAGCAGACGGACACGTTGTGGAACTGGTTGCTAACATCGGTGGACCAGACGAAGCAGAAGGTGTCTTAGAGCGTGATGGAGAAGGTGTTGGATTATTCAGATCTGAGTTCTTATTCATGGAAAGCGATGCGATTCCATCAGAAGAAGCTCAGTTTGAAGCATACAAGAAAGTAGCTGAAACTCTTGACGGTAAACCAGTGATCATCCGTACACTGGATATCGGTGGAGATAAAGCACTTCCATATCTTGGACTTCCAACAGAAGAGAATCCATTCTTAGGATTCAGAGCAGTACGTTTCTGCTTACAGAGAAAAGAAGATATTTACAAACCACAGCTTCGTGCATTATTACGTGCAAGTGCCTTCGGTAAAGTTCGTATCATGGTACCATTAGTAACATGTGTAGACGAGCTTCGTGCAGTCAAAGCGATCATCGAAGAACTGAAACAGGAATTAGATGCAGAAGGTATCGCATACGACAAAGACATCCAGGTTGGTGTTATGATGGAAACTGCTGCAGCAAGCTTAATTGCTGACATTCTTGCAAAAGAAGCAGACTTCTTCAGTATCGGTACAAATGATTTAACTGGATACACAATGGCAGCCGACAGAGGTAACCCAGATGTTGCATATCTGTACTCTGCATACAATCCAGCTGTACTTCGTTCTATCAGAAATATCATCTCAGCTGCAAACAAAGAAGACATCATGGCAGGTATGTGTGGAGAAGCAGCAAGCGATCCATTATTAGTACCAGTATTATTAGGATTCGGATTAAACGAATTCTCAGTAAGTGCTACAGCAATCCTTGCTACAAGAAAAGTAATGTTTCTGTGGACAATGGATGAATGTAAAGCATTAGTTGATGAAGTAATGCAGTTAGAAACAGAAGCAGAAGTAAAAGCTTTATTAGAAGAAAGAGCAAGAAGCTAAGATTATATGATTTAGTTTCTTACGGGAATATGGAAAGGACCTTGGTAATTTAGTTATCAGGGTTCTTTTTTTGTATAGTAATGGAACAATATATTAAGTAGATATACTTATTAAAAAAGTTAACCATAATATTTCACAAAAATAAAAAAGTTTTTTGTATTAAACGACGAAAAAACTAAATCTGATTGCCTGTAAAATGGTGAAATGTTACAATTCAAGCATAAAGGGAGAATGAAAACGACATATCAGGATACTGTATGAACTTAAGTTCCCTGAGACCTTACGAAGTCACGGATTTCGGAGGGACAACAATCCATGGAGATGATCAGGCGAAAAATGAAGTGTGCTATACTAGTGGAATGTATCTTATTCTACATGGAAAGATTATAGTCTGAAGACAAGATATGATGGAAGAAGGAGTAAATATGATTAAAGAATTAATAAAGATAAAAGAAAATAATAATATAGTTAGTATATTTTGCGATGAAGATGATACCTCGATGTTTTTGGAAGGATATATTTACGCAATTGGAAGACAAGATTTTTTAATTAAACATATAACACCTCATGGATTAGCAGATGGGTATATTCTGAAAAAAATAGATAGTGTTATGCATTTAGAGATAAGTGGACAGT
>SKEU01000579.1_pt1 | contig 23092 bp, 29 predicted proteins | sample 4819571 | NCBI WGS metagenome assembly SKEU01 (sample SAMN11008801, study PRJNA524170) | human gut metagenome | biome: Human fecal sample; material: Feces; isolation source: fecal sample from pouch patient p8, p16 | host: Homo sapiens | place: Israel: Tel-Aviv | collected 2015-06-23
CCTTATCACTGTCTCAATGAATTGACTGTATTTACGATTTCATCAGACGTCTGCACCATGCGCAGTGCATAGGAGTATGCTCTTTGACTTTCGATCACCTTTGTCATCTCTTCTGCCATATCTACTCCGGAAGTTTCCAAAGCATGACGGATCAGCTTTCCGTCCTGTACCAAAAACGGCGTTCCGTTCTTTGCCGTCGGTGCAAACTCGTTGTCGCCGACGCTTTGCATCCCATCCGTGATATTAAACTGATATATCCCGATCTCACCGCTGAACGTACCGTTGTTCACAATAACCGGATTTCCGTTCCGGTCGCACACCCGGTTGCCTGCGTCATTGACTAGATAAAACTGATTTCCCTGCTGGGATAGACTGAAATGTCCATTCCGCGTATAAGTCACCGCGTCGCTGGACGGATTGACCAGTCTGAAAAATCCTTTTCCTCCGATCGCAAAATCATAAGCCCCGTCGGTCTCTGTGTATGCTTCCGGTGTAAAATCCGTGTTTGTCATTTCCACCTTTACGCCGGTTCCCGCTTTCATCGCCGTATCCTGTCCGTACTGATTGTTCATATTGTAATACATCAGATTGGAGAAAGAAACGCTTTTATTCTTATATCCATAGTTATTGATGTTCGCCAGATTATTTGCCGTAACATCCAGTTTCTGCTGCTGTGCGATCACGCCTCTTGCAGCCGCATAAAAAGATGAATACATAACGATCTCCTTTCCTTTACATCGAACCAAGTTGGATTGCTTTTCCGCTGAGCTGGTCATACATTTTCAAAAGCTGCGCCGAACTCTGAAGCGACCGCTGACCGCTCATCATGTTCGTCATCTCCTGCACCATCGACACATTCGAGTCTTCCAGATATCCCTGCTTGATCACCGTACCATTTACGCCCTGCGGCTGCGCATTGGAACGAAACGCTCCGTTTGCCGTTTTTTCCAGTTGTTCATAATCCGCAAAATCCACAACCTGTAATCGTCCGTAATTTTCTCTTCCGTCTGCACTTAAGACGTATCCCTGCTCCGTCACACGGATGTCATCTGTATTTACCCGGATCGGTCCATTCTGTCCCTGAACTCTTCCAAGCCCCTGAAGTACAAGATACCCCTCATTATCCACATTAAAAGAACCATTTCTTGTATACACGGTTTCCTGTCCGCTCTGTACCGCAAAGAAGCCTTTTCCGCTCAAAGCCAGATCCAGCGCCCGCTCCGTGGCGCGAAGCGTTCCCTGCGTCTGGTCTGTTGCGACGCCCTCCGCCGTGTTGATCCTTGAGGTAGTTCCGATCGGAGTTCTTCCGTCTCTCTCAAACCGATACAAAATCTCATCCCGGAATGTTCCCTGAACTAATTGGTCGCTTTTAAATCCGGGCGTGGAGATATTCGTCATATTGTTACTGATCACATTCATATTTCGATTCTGCACGATCAAATTCGACGCCAGATTATAATATCCTTGAAACATGCTTCTTTTCCCCTTCCTGATTAAATTTCTGCATATATTTTTTTAATTTTTTAATACCGCTGCTATGGATCTGAGACACACGGGGCTCGCTGATCTCCAACACTTGCGCGATCTGCCTCATGTTCAATTCCTCTACATAATAAAGCGAAATGACCAGCTGCTCTTTTTCCCTCAATGTTCTGATCCCCTCCGCCAACACATCGGTCAGCTCCTGCCTGAGCAGGCAGGATTCCGGCTGCTTTTCTTCCCCGCTGGTCGGAAGCTGTACATACGTACTGTTCTCCTGCGCCTCTGCCAGCACCATATCCAGAGAAAGTACATGGAACAACGTCGCTTTCCTTAAGATCTCCTGATACTTCTCCATCGTGATCCCAAGATATTTCGCTACCTCTTCCGGCGGCGGATCTGTTCCGTTTTTATTATATAATGTGGTAACCGCATCTTCAATATCTCTTGCGCTTTTTCTTACGCTCCTCGGGACCCAGTCTTGTTTTCTCGCGAGATCGATGATCATGCCTTTGATCCTTTTGGAAATATAGGTCTCGAATTTCACCTGTTTTTTTGCGTCAAACTTCTCGATCGCATTCATGATCACAAGCACGCCCTCGTTGACAATATCTTCCATCTGCGAAAAGCTGATATATACATCGCGCATCTGCAGCGCAATACTCTTTACAACATAGAGATAACGCATCACCAGTTCCTGTTTGATCTCCAGACTATGGGTAGAGCCATACATCTGCAAAAGTTCTTCATTCGACTTTTCTGTATAATCTTCCTGTATACTCATACTCTTCCCTCATAACTGTCAGACGGCAATGTTCCCTACCGCCTGGATTTGTATATTATTGTTGATCTCATTAAAAGAAAGAACATAAACATTCGGATAAAACTGTTCGATCAGATGATGCACATGTACGCGCACGACCTGGCTCGTAAGAACAACCGGAGGCTGTGAAAATCCGTTGAATTTTTTAATTTCCTCTCCCAGTTTTGTGATCACGGTCTGCATCACATCCGGACTGAGCGCCAGATACATTCCCTGATCGCCTGCGGTCAGGCTTGTGATGATGTTCTTCTCCAGATCTGCATCCAGAGTGATCACTTTCATGCTGCCGCCCTCACAGAACTTTCTCGTGATCGTACGCTTCAGCGCCATACGGATATGTTCGGTCACAGAATCCAGATCTTTCACCGCCATAGACGCGTCGATGATCGTCTCCATGATCGTCTCCATATCTTTGATCGGAATGCCCTCTTTCAAAAGATTCGTCAATATTTTTTGGAAATTTCCATAAGAAATCGTTGTCGGAATCAGTTCTTCGATCAGTTCCGGTGATTTCTTCTTCATATTGTCCACCAGCTTCACAACTTCCTGTCGGTTCAGAAGCTCGTAAGAATGTTGTTTGATCGTCTCCGATAAATGGGTCAGCATCACGGATAACGGATCGATCACCGTATATCCATAAATCTCCGCCATCTCCTTCTTATCCACAGTGATCCATTTACTCGGAATGCCGTATGCCGGTTCGATCGTATCGATTCCCTCGATCTCTTTCTCCGGATTCGGCGGTTCTAAAGCAAGATAATAATCCACAAGTATCTCGCCCTTTGCGACTTCTTCGCCGCGGATCTTGATCACGTATTGATTGGTATTCAGACTGGAACTGTCTCTTAACCGGATTGACGGAATTACAAATCCCATTTCTTGTGCGTACTGCCGCCGGAAGATCACGATCCGGTTGATCATTTTTCCACCGCTGTCCTCATCTACCAGCGGGATCAGACTATATCCAAATTCCATCTCGATCGGCTCTACCTGTATCAGATCATACACATTGCTGATGTCCTTAAACGCCTCTTCCTCGGAAACCATCTGCTGTTGCTGCGACATGGCTTCTTCCATCTCTTCTGCTTTTCGTGAAGCGGAAGCTGCTTCCTTCATCCGCTTCGTCAGCATATAACCTCCAAGCATCAATCCAAGTGAGACTACGCCAAACTGGATCTTCGGCATTCCCGGGATCACAAGCATCACTGCCAGCGCCGCGCCGGTGATCATGATCGCTTTCGGCTGGGCAAGAAACTGTTTGGAAGCATCCTCATTCAGACTTCCCTCCGAAACGGATCTGGTCACGATCATACCGGTTGCCGTGGAGATCAGAAGCGCAGGGATCTGAGATACAAGACCATCTCCGACCGTTGCGATCGAATACACCGAAAGGACTTCTGAAAATGACATTCCCCCCTGCACCATTCCGATGATCATACCGCCGAAGAAATTGACTGCGGTAATGATCAGGGACATGACCGCATCTCCCTTTACGATCTTCGTAGCACCGTCCATGGCGCCGTAAAAATCCGCTTCTTTTTGGATCTTATACCGCCGCTCCTTGGCCTGCTGCTCGTCGATCAGACCGGTACTTAAGTCTGCGTCGATCGCCATCTGTTTTCCCGGCATCGCATCCAATGTAAAACGTGCCGCAACCTCCGCAACTCGTTCCGCACCTTTTGTGATAACAAGGAACTGCACCAATACGATAATGATAAAGATAATGAAACCAACTACAACGTTTCCCTGTAATACAAAATCTCCCATCGCCTTGATCACAGCTCCCGCCGTTCCCGAGTTTCCAAGGATATTTCTCGTGGAAGAGATATTGATCCCGATACGGAACAACGTCGTGATCAAAAGCATGGATGGAAAAATCGAAAACTCCAGCGGCTCTTTGATATTCATGCTGATCAGCAAGATGATCAATGAAATGGAAATATTCAAAATTATAAAAACATCCAATACAAATGGATTCAATGGAATGATTAATAACAGTACGATCATTACAACGATCACAGCGACTGCATTATTCAATAGTTTCTTCATCTTTTACTCCAGACTTTTTTTATTCTTTCGGAAAACCTGTACCAGAATCTCTGCCACAACTCCATAATATTCCGCCGGTATTTCACCGTCCAACGGCGTCGTCGCATAGATTCCCCGCGCCAGCGGCCGGTTCTCAATAACGGTAACGCCGTTTTTCTCTGCGATTTCCACGATCTTTAAAGCGATCAGATCCTGTCCTTTTGCGACAAGTATCGGCGCGTTGTTTTTATGGATATCATATTTTAGCGCGACGGCAAAATGCGTCGGGTTACGGATGATCACATCCGCATCCGGAACTGCCTGCATCATCCGGTTCCTTGCCCGGCTTCTCTGCAGATTTCGGATTTTTCCTTTGATCTCAGGATTTCCCTCCGTCTGCTTGAACTCCTCTTTCAGTTCCTGCTTGGACATCCGGATCTTTTTCTCATAATCCCATCGTTGATAAAAATAATCAAAACCGGCGATCGCGCAGAAGATCAACCCGATCTTCACGACCATATCCATCACAAGCTGCAATGTATACACCGAAGATACCTGAATGTCCATATCCATCATGCGCATAATATTCCGCATATCCGCTTCCAAAGCCTGATACAACACGACGCACAGGATCGTGATCTTCAGGATCCCCTTTAAAAGCTCTATCAAATTCCGCAGGGAAAACAAGTTTTTAATTCCCTTGATAATACTCAGATTGCTCAACTTGAACGCCGCTGATTTTGCGGTAAAAATAAATTTTGTCTGAACGCCCGTTGCCACAACTGCCAGCGCGATCGAAATAAATCCAAGTGGAAGAATGCAGATCGCCAGCACTTGCATGGCGTCTATCCCGAAAGCGCTCAACTGCGCCATCGATAACTCTTCAATCGCCAACGCATTGTTCAGATAATAGAGCAGATTCTCACGGATCGTCTTGTATATAGTCGGAAACAAGATCTGTAACCCATAGAACGTCCCAAGAAGCGACACGACGACAATTACATCTTTACTCGAAAAGACATGACCCTCTTTCCGCTCATCGCGCCGCTTCTTGGGCGTGGCTTTTTCAGTTTTGGAATCGTCTGCCATCTGTCTTCACTTCGCTTTCGTTTCTGAATTTCTGTTTTATAAAAACGTAAGGATTTCCTGTATTGCTTTCACCATCACAGTAACAAGATTGGAGAGATACTCCCCGATCGGGGAGATCAACAATACAAGTAACCCCAAACCTACGATTACTTTCAATTGAATATTGATCACAAATACATTGATCTGCGGTACGATCTTATTGAGGATCCCAACTCCGATCTCTACCAGAAATTCAGCCGCCAGAACCGGAAATGCAAACTTGATCCCGAGTACCACGCACTCGGAAAACAACTCGACCATCCGGGACGCAAGCCCCTGCGTCAGAAGAATCCCGCCGTAAGGCACGATCTCCGCCGATGTCAGCAAAATCTTCATCAAAGCCAGATGTCCGTCCACCGCAAAGAACAACAATACATAAAACGCCTGTAAAAGGCTGCCTGTAATCGGCACCTGCGCATTGCTCTGCGGATCATATACCGTTGACATCGACATTCCCATCTGAAAATCCATTACATATCCTGCAAATGTGATCACAAAGAAAAATAATTCTGTTACAAATCCGATCGCATACCCCGCCGCAAACTCTTTAAATAGAAGCAGTCCATACTCCAGCGGATTTGTAATATCAAACGCATCACCTGTCGAAAAAGAATATACCGTAACTGTCAAAATAAAAATGAATCCAGCCTTTACCTGCATCGGGATATTTCTTCTTCCTAAAATCGGATTCAATAATATAAACCCTGACATTCTCATTAATATCAGTGAAAACAGGGTGATCTGTGCAGTAGTATCGAACAGCATTTCTCTCTCCTTGCTCCAATCGTCATCCCTGTATCATCTGAAAGATCCGTACTGTAAAATCCTGAAGCGTCTCCAGCATGTTCCCGCCCGTAAACACCAAAATGATCCCGATCACAAGCAGCTTGGGAACAAACGTGATCGTCTGTTCATGGATCTGGGTTGCCGCCTGTATAATGGAGATTAATACGCCAACGAGCATACTGATGACCAGAACCGGTCCTCCAAGCTGAACTGCCAGTACAAACACTTCATACATTAAGTCTAATACTTCCCCGTTTGTCATCTAACAATCTCTTCCCTTCATCGAAAACTTTTTACAATTGTCGAGAACAGTAAGTTCCAGCCGTCCACAGTAATAAAAAGAAGTAATTTGAACGGCAGCGAGATCATCGCGGGCGGAAGCATGATCATTCCCATCGACATCAACGTACTGGAGACGATAATGTCGATCAGAAGAAACGGAATAAATAATAAGAATCCTGCTACAAACGCTCTCTTGAGTTCGCTGGTCATAAACGCCGGGACAATGACCGTTATGGAAAGGTCTTCCGGGCTCTCGTCCTCCGCCAGCTGCACATCCGCCATATCCATATATAAATTCAGACTGCTTTTCTCCGTCTGCTTTAACATGAATTCTTTCAGCGGGACCTGTGCCCGCTCCAACGCCTCTTCCTGCGTGATCTGCTGATTTTTATATGGTTCATATGCTTCCGTATTGATTTCCTTGATCACCGGATCCATAATGAACAATGTCAAAAACAAGGAAATCCCGACCAACACCATATTGGGCGGAGTCTGTTGGATTCCAAGCGCATTTCGCAAAAATGACAGGATAATGACCGTCCGGGAAAAAGAAGTCATCATGATGATCAATGACGGCAGCAGCGCCACAATAGTCAGAAGCAATAAGATTTCTAATGTAGGGACTTGATTGCCATTGACATTAATTAAGGAATCATACATCTTCTTTTCCCCCTTTTTGAGTCATTTTACCCAATTTGTTCAGGAGCTCTCTGAATTCCTGTGCTTTAGGTGTACTGTTTCCCTGAATTGGCGCAAGCGGGATCAAATCCTCCGGATCCAGTTCCTGCAAAAGGCTGATCTGCTGAGAAGTTACCCCGATCAGCAAGTATTTGTCCCCTGCCTGTACAACCGCAACGTATCGATCCTGTCCGACCATGAGCTGATCGACCACTCGCATATAATGTGAATTGCCGTTTTTATTCATTCCTCGTCCTACATATTTGCTGACGACATAGCTTAGATAAATGATAAAAACAGCCGCTATAAAAGTCAGAATCACACTCCCCATAATCGTCCTTCCTATTCTAATGTTGCCAGGTTGATCTTCGTGATCTCTGTAATACGAATTCCAAAATTATCTTCTACAACCACAACGTCGCCTTTTGCGATACATTGTCCGTTGACGAACAGATCGACCTGTTCTCCCGCCAGTTTATCCAGAACAACCAAAGATCCTTTGGTGAAGTCCAGAATATCTTTCACCAGTTTCTTTGTTCTTCCGATCTCCACGGAGATTTCAAGCGGAACCCCCATGATCAGTTCCATATTTTCTTCCTGTTCTTCCTGAAGAACCACGCCGCGGTCCTGATTCAGATCCTGTCGCACCATCGGCTGCACGTTGATCAGTTTTGGTTCTGCCGCTTTTTGTTTTTCCTCCTGCTGTTGCTGCATCTGCTGCATTTGCTGCATCATCTGCTGCATCATCTGCATTTGCATCTGCATCATAGATGCATCTGCCATTCCCGACATCATCGGCTGCTGCGCCATAGTCTGCGGATTCAGATTCATTTGCGGATCCTGATTCATTTGTGCGTTCATCTGCTGGTTCATACCGGCGCTCATTTGATCCTGCTGTGGTTCTGCAGGCTACTCAAACATTGCCTGTGTACTTCCCTCCGCATTTAACAGACTTTCGATCTCCTCCTGGGAGAGCGTCTGCTTTCCTCCTGAAGACGGCGCTGCTTCTTCATTCGGAACGTCTTTCGTTTCCTCATTTACATTTGCCGGATCGACGATCACATCGTCCGGAAGAAATCCTTTCACAAGGCTCTTTGCAAGACTGATCGGCATTACGTTAAAGAATTCGCTTTCCAGTTGGTCTGCGATCTTCAGTGCAAATTTTACAACGACTCTGTAATCGTCGTCGGAAAAATATTTATCGATGAACGCTTTTTCATTTTCCACTTCAAAGGAAATCGGTGTTGAAATATTTACAACTTTTCCAAGGAATTCGGAAAGCGCTGTGGAAGACGCCCCCATCATCTGGTTCATCACTTCACAGACCGCGCTGATATTCATCTCGTTTAATTCAAACTCTTCATCCGTCATCGGAATGCCCATCAGCATTTCCACGATCACCCGCACGTCATGTCTTTTTAACAACATGACATTGCTTCCCTCCAAGCCAGATATATAAGTAATCTCAACTCCGATCGCCGGCTCCACTCTGTCCATTTTAAACTCATCCTTGCGGACAACATTTACAACAGGAGTGGTAATATCTACTCTGGTATTCAGCATTGTTGAAACCGCAGTTGCAGAAGCTCCCAAACTGATATTCAGGATTTCGCCTACGGCATCTATTTCCAATGCGCTAAAACAATTGGATCCCATTCTGCCCTTTTCCTCCTATGCAATTACTTATTTCCCGATCTCCAACGCTTTCTGCGACATCATTTTGATCGCATTAAACGCTGTAATATTCGCCTCGTACGATCTTGTCGCAGCCATTCCGTCTACGGTCTCTTTTACAAGATCTACATTCGGCATCATAACATAACCCTCTTCGTTTGCGTCCGGATGATCCGGATCATATACCGGAATCAGATCTCTTTGATCTTCTGTAATCTGTGAAACACGCACGCCGCCTTTTTCCATTCCGGAGCGCCGAAGACGGCTATTGAACTCCTCCTGAAAAGAACTCGCCGGTTTCTCCTCAAAAGAAACGATCTTACGTCGGTATGGACCTCCATCCGCGGTTCTCGTCGTCTGCGCATTTGCTATATTTTCTGCGACAGTATCCAGCCTCTGCCTTTGTGCAGTCAATCCTGAAACACTAATATCAAAAGAATTCAAAAAAGACATTTTTCTTCCTCACTCCCTGATTATCCAAGAATTTTCTTGATCGTTGACAAAATACGTTCCGGTTTGAACGGTTTTACAATAAAGTCTTTCGCTCCCGACTTGATGGAATCCATAACCATCGCTTCCTGTCCCATTGCTGAGCACATCACAACCGTTGCCGCCGGATCTAATGCTTTGATCTCTTTCAGTGCTTCCAAACCGTCTTTATTCGGCATCGTAATATCCATAAATACCAGATCCGGTTTCTCCGCCTGATACATTTCCACTGCCTGCGCACCGTCTGCCGCCTCGATCACGTCTGTATAACCAGCCTGTCCTAACGTTGTCTTTAACATCATTCTCATAAAAGCTGCATCGTCTACCAATAAAATTTTTGCCATTTTTCATTACCTCTTTCTATAAATATTTCTTTTTATAGTACAGAGAATCTTTGATATTTCTCCGTCATCTCTTTTCTACCCTGCATTTTTTTCTTCTGCACGTTCTTCAATTTTTACTGCGATGTTCTTATTGTATACGCCAAGTTTTCCTTTGAACCACGGCTGACCGGCAACATGTACCGATACTGCGGAATCCTGCGGCTTGTTCAAATCGATCACATCGCCCACATGAAGATTGTAAATATCGTCCAGATTCAGCTGCGCAACGCCAAGCTGCGCCATGACTTCCATCTCAGACTCTTTGATACTCTCAAGAATCTCTTCCCGGTTATCTCGCTGCATGTGGCTGTTATCCTTATCTGCCAGATGTTTGGTCTTCTCTATAATATCAAAGATATTAAACAACAATGTACCCGGCAGGCAGATATTCATTGCTCCCTCGATATTCTCACCCAGAGAAATTCTCAGCATGACGATCACGACTGTCTCATCCACACTGATCCCCTGGAACATACTCGGATTTTCTTCTACCCATCCAAATTCCACATCCATGTGGATATAAGTAGACCACACATCTTTTGTGATTGCGATCAAATGTTTGATCACACTCTCATACAGAGCGATCTCAATATCTGTATATACATAGGAACCGTCTACTTCCGTATCTGTTCCGGTTCCGCCCAACAACCTGTCAATCATCGACCCCATCAGGATCGGAGAAATATGAAACACCATCGGAGGATTTTTCGAATGATCCTGTAATTCTGCTTTCACAAGAGTGATCACATCTGTCTCATTCAGTGCATTCCCGAATTCATAATATCTCTGCTCTTCTACGCCGATCACTTCCACCTCGCTCGCCACCCGGAACAAGCCGTTGATCTGCGAAGTTGCGATCCGAGCATAGTTATCATAAATGCTTTTCAGCATTTTCAACTTATCTTTTGTATATTTTTTGGGACTGTAAAAATCATATTTTCGATATGTTTTCGTAGGTTGCGGCTGTGTAACTTTGCTTTCTTCCACATCTGCATTCTGCATAGAATGCAGCAGCGCATCAATCTGACTTTGTGAAAGCACATCTGCCATCTTTATGAACACCTGCCTTTACTCATTTTTCCCATCCACTTCTCTATAATACTCATCCAGACTTCGCTGTATGGAATTATTTTTCGTAATGATGATCTCAACTCTTCGGTTCTTTGACCGGTTCTCTTCCGTGTCAAACGGTGCGACCGGTCTGAACTGCCCATATCCGACCGATACAAGCTTATCCGGAGAAACCAGATTTTTCTGCTGCAGATATCCTGTGACATTTGCCGCTCTCTCCGATGAAAGAACGCGGTCGCTCACCACATTGTTCTGCTGATTGGGAAGCGCCTGCGTCGTATGTCCCAAAACCTGAATTTCCTGAATTACATCGCTTGCCGGAGCGATCGCCTCCGCAAACCTGTCCAGTATAACTTTTCCCTCCGGACGGATCACCGCACTGTCCCCATCAAAAAACATCGTGTCCCGGAACCGTACAAAAGTATACCCATCGCCTTTGGTCAATTCCACTTCCGTCTCGATCCCAGCGTCTTTCACCGACAGCTTCAACCGTTCATACAATTCGTCGAACACAGCCTCCTCAGTTTCCTCAGCATTGCCCGGAACTTCGTCATTTCCATCTGCTACCGTATCCGTTACAATCTGACTGACTTCTTTTGCATCCGGATTAAAACTTTCTACAAGCTTAATCCACTTGGATTGATCCACAGAAGAAATAGAATACAGCAACACAAAAAAGCATAGCAATAGAGTCACCATATCTCCGTAGGTGTCCATCCAATTTGATCCATTCTCCGGCTTTTTTTTACGCCTCTTTCTCATCTTGTTATCTCACCCTATTTCTTTTTTCTTTTACCGCCTGATTTTTTAGCTGCTTTCTTCTCGCCGTCGCCCTCTTCGCCGTCCTGAAGCTTGCTTCTGTCATTGTAGCTCAAATATGTCAAAAGTTTTTCTTTCAGAAACTTCGGATTATCTCCCGACTGGATCGCCAGAAGTCCCTCGATCGTGATCTGCCTGTACAAAAGCTCTTCTTCATTCCGCACGCGTAGTTTTTTGGCGATCGGAGAAATGAATAAATGTGCCAGCACACATCCATAAAAAGTTGTGATCAATGCCGTCGCCATAGACGGTCCGATATTAGAAGACGATCCCGCGTCCATATCCATTCCATTCAGCATGTTTACCAGACCGACAAGTGTTCCGATCATACCGAATGCCGGCGCATAATTCGCCGCTTTCTCATAAATCCCTAAGGACTCTTCATGGCGCTGATCCATAATATCCAGTTCGTTTTCCATGATTGAGCGCACCTCTTCCGGTTCTGTCGCATCCACGATCATCATGATCCCCTGCCGGAAAAATGCATCATCCTGTTCGTTCGCCTTTTCTTCCAGTGCGAGCAGACCATTCTTTCTTGCAGTCTGCGCCATTTCTACCAGCGTATCGATCAACGCCTGTACATTGTAGCGTTTGCCCTGAAATAAAATCTTGATATGTTTTGCTGTGGCTTTCAACACGCTAAATGGGTAACTCGCCACAACAGATGCGAGCGTACCGCCCAGCACGATCGCCACACTTGCGGGATCCCAAAAGTTGCCCAGATCCTTAGGTCCGATTCCCACAAAGACAATCAGGACCACACCGATTACCACACCTATAATACTGGTTAAATCCATGCTGCTGCCTCCCCTATGATTTGTTTCTTCTATTTATTAACGTAACTCCGGATTTTTCCGTTGTACTCGATTGTTTTCTCAATTATCTCTTCTCCGCTTTCTTTCACGATATAGAACTTTCCATTCATCATAATCACTTTTGCTTCCGGTATAAATTCCACTGCCTCTACCTGTTCACAATTTAAAATAATTTTCTCGTCATTCAGTTTTGTAAGCATGATCATAGTATTGTTTCCCCTTTTCTCTTATCGATCATCCGGCTTTTTTATCTGGGGAGCGGGGGAGATTTACCCGCTCCTTCCGGATCGTTCTTTTTTATCGTTTCATATTGACAAGTTCTTCGAGCATCTGGTCTGTAACGGTGATGATCTTTGAATTCGCCTGATAACCACGCTGTGTTGTGATCATCTGTGAGAATTCGTTTGCCAGATCCACATTCGCCATCTCCAGATAATTTCCCCGGATCTTTCCGGCTGCTCCGCCGTTCGCTTTGATATGTTCGATAGTTCCCGCATTTGGTCCGATATTATAGTAGTAACCGCTTGTTTTCTCCAAACCGTTTGGATTCTCTACCGTGATCAAAGTAAGCTGTCCGATGGCAATGGTGCGTCCCTGTTCGTCCACACCGACAACAGAGCCGTCTTCGTTGATCTTATAACTCTGGATATTGTATGCCATTCCGGTATCCGGATCCGTCGGGATCTGGATCGTGGAAAGTTCGTCACTGAACTCTGCCGCGATGCCCGGTACACGGTTGGCGCCGATCACGGTTTGTGTGAAGTTGTCCTGCGCAGTTCCACCCTGCGGTGGGGTCGTATTTTTACCATTTCCCCATGCATCCGTAATCTTCTTCGGATCTCCCGGGTCGCCGGTTCCGTTTTGCACAACGCCTTTCTGGTTGGATTCGATCGTCAGGTTGACTGTCGGCGGATTTACGCCGTCATTGTAGTTCTCCAGATTGATCGTAAATCCCTCAAATTCTCCACCTTTCTTTGTCACCTGTGCGATCCAGTCCTGCACCTGTCCTTTAAAATCGGTCTTCGTTGTCTGCACCTGCACACCGCCGATCGAGATGGTGTTTGGCGTTACATTTTTATTGATCGTCACGTTTGCATTTTTGATCGTCCATTCGCTTGCCGTCGCCGGTTTCTCCGGGATTCCGGTTCCGTCAACCAGTGAATATCCATATACATAACTTCCCATGGAGTCTACCAGATACCCATTTCCATCCACAGAGAACGAACCGATTCTGGAAAGATTCAGTCCGGACTCTTCCACGTTGGTAAAGCTTCCGTTGATCATATTTCCTACAAGGAAAAATCCGGTTCCATCGATCATACAATCGAGAGAACTTGCGGACGGCGCCGGAGCGCCTGCCTGAAACGATGTAGAGATCGATCCGGTTGTAACTCCATATCCGACCTGGGAAGCATTTCTTCCTCCGGCTCCTCCTGCAAGATCGTTTCCTGCCGATCCGTTGATCGAAGTAGAATACATGGAATCTGCGAAGTTAAAACTGGAAGACTTGAATCCCCATGTATTTACATTTGCAATATTGTTACCAATAACATCCAATTTGGACTGATGTGTCTTTAATCCTGCAACTCCTGCAATCATTGATCTGACCATTTGTTCTCTATCTCCTTTTCTTTCGTTGTGCTGCCCATGTGCCTGTCATTCGGACAGACATCAGACCTCCATAATGGTCCGGCCTATAAAAGTACAGCACTGTCTATGTTTGTAAAAATATTTTCTTTCATCTCGTTACCATTCATCGTGGTAACGATCAGATTATGAGGAACATTCACGATAAAGGCGCCGTCTTTTCCGATGATCACAACATCTCTGGCTCCTTTCGCTTTTGCCTTTTCTACCGCCTGATTCAAATCCGACATCAGCCGGTCCGAAACTTCGATCCCCCGTTCCGCAACTCTCTGTGCCGCATGTTTGGAAAAGCGGACTCCCTCTGAGCGGTCCAGCTCTTCTTTTAACAATGTGGAAAATCTTTCATCTGTCTTTTGTGTCTGCACAGACGCATGAGAGAGCTTCAATGCATTCACATTTGTGAGCTTATTGATCTGATTCATATTTTATCCCCCTGCCTGTATGCGACACTCAGCTCTTCTCTCCGTCTGTCTCCGGCTTCTCCGTTTCCGGCGGTGTCGTTTCCTCATTCTTCGGAACGTCCCCGACACTCATGATCTGTGATAAGCTGTACTTCTCACCGTCAATATAGACAAACTGTCCGCCTGTCAGGTCAACTCCTGTGACAACGCCCTTTTTCTCGCCATTCACTTCTCCGTTTTCATCCACCGTCGCTACCGTGACTTCTCTTCCGATCATTCCCGTAGAATAAGACGTCAGTGTGACCTGCGACAAGTTGTTCGTAACGGTACCAAAATTGGCGATCGCATTGGACACCTGTGTCATCGCATTCATCGTTGCCATCTGTGTCATCTGGTTCATCATCTCGCTGTTGCTCATCGGATTCGTCATATCCTGATACTGAAGCTGCGCCGCCATAAGCTGCCAGAAATCATCCATGGACATTTCGCTGTTGTTCGCCTCTGCCGCGCCCTGCGTCGCGTACTGATTGTTGAATGCATTGCTGTTTCCTGTTACGCTGCTGACTGCCATATTTTCTCTCCTTTCCTACCCGATCAGTCCCAGTCTCAATTCCTGAAGAAACCGGGTATTCTCTGCTTTCTGCATTTTTTCCTGTTCTTCTTTCTGCCGATACTGCTCCGATTCCCGTCCGGAATGATCCTGATCCTGCTGTCCGTCCTGCCAGAGTGTCTCGCTCTTCTGCTCGTCCACATAGATCTCTGTCGATTTTCCGAGATTCTGTTCCATCACACTTCCGATTTCCTTTGCACTCTGTGCCAGCAGCTCCATCGTTTTTTTCTCAGAGCAGATGATCGACACAACACTGCATCCGTCTTCCTGTGCGATCCGCACGGTGATCTCACCAAGATGTTTCGGCGTGATCTGGATCTCAAATTCATTTCTGCCGGACGAGGCTTTGACTAACAACTGTCTTGTCAGCTCTTGCGGAAGTTCTTCTTGCTTTGATACCATAAGCACCTCTCTCGATCCCTGGATCTGTTCCCGTTTTCCGGATTCTCTGGCAGCGCCGCTTGTATGTTCGGCAGCATCCTGTCTTCCGACCGTCGCCACATTACTTTCTTCCGGCTTTTCTCCCGGCTGCGTTTCCGTGAGCCGATCCAGATCCGAAGATTTTTCCAACTCTTCTTTCCGATCCGCTTTGAACGGATCCCCGCTCTGTACGCCGTTCCCGGTCTGGTTTTCCGTCTGCGAAGTCTCGGAAACCGTTGTCTTTGGTGTGGTCTGCCCGTTGTCTGTCGTCTGCAGTGTTTCCGGTGTGATCTCTGTCTTTTCCGAAAGTCGTTGCGCCTCCTGCCGGGATGCATCGTCGATGAGCATTCCCGCATTTTCCGCAGTCTCGATACCGGACATGACCTGTTGAGATCCCGTCCATTCTGCATTCTCTGGTACTGTTCCTGCTGACAGCTCTCCCGGTACAGTTTCCGTCATCGGATTTTCCTGCCCTTGCTGCACAGCTTCCTGAACCGGCGCATGCACGATCAATAACTGGCTTTGCAGTACGAAATTCCCGTTCTGTACGATCGGATCTTTCTTCTCGCTTTTGGAAACGTCTTCCTGCTCTTTTTCCGTCTGTGCCTGCTCCGGCGCTTTCTTCATGATATCTTGAAAGCTTTCTCTGTCAGCGGACTGCTTCTGCTCTTTCTCTGCCTGTTTCGGGACAAAATGATTCACATTTTGAAAAGATACAAACTCCATTTTCCCTTTCCCCTCCTTTCTCTGTTATTTTGATTTTATATAGTAATCTGCTGTATGCAGGATTACCCGTTCAATTTGGAAACTGCCATTCTGGATGAAACAAATTCTTCAATTAACGTCTCGTTTTCTTTCTGTTCCTGCTTGCGGTACTCTTCCTGTTTTTTTTCTTTTAATTTCTGGATCGAAGTAAATTCTTTCTTCGCTTCGATCATCCGGGTACGTTTTTTTATCTCATCCTCTTTCAAGTCTGTAAGATGCTCCTGTTTTCTTAAGATCCGAACGCCCAGACTTTCTAAATACCCCTCATAGGTCTTCATTTTAGAGATTGCGATCCCGGTTCTTTTCTGACATTCAAATTCTTCCATACAGTCTTTATGCTGATTTTCCAGAGCTTCTATTTCTCTTTCACATGCCCTGACTTTCAAAAGCGCCGCCACATGTTCTCCGCGAAGACTCTCCAAAACCTGTTCTTTATAATTCAACACTGTATTTAACGAGAAAAAAAACTTTTTCATGTCTTATCAACACCCTCTTTATGCTAAAATCTGCTTCATCATTTCCAAAATTTCTTCTTTTGTAAAATGCTCGTCCACTTTCTGCATTAAAAATGCATTTACCTGATCGATCTTGGAAATCGCAAAATCCAGCTTTGGATTCGAGCCCGCTTTATAGGCTCCGATCGAGATCAGATCTTCATTTTTCGCATAAATACTCAAGATATCCCGCAGCGCAGATGCCGCCGCCTTATGCTCTTCATCCACAATGTTCGACATCAGACGCGAAATACTCGCATTCACATCGATCGCCGGAAAATGATTCTCATTCGCCAGCTTTCTGCTCAACACGATATGTCCATCCAAAATACCGCGCACGGTGTCGGCAACCGGTTCGTTGGTATCGTCTCCCTCTACCAGAACCGTATAAACGCCTGTGATCGATCCCTCCTTGAAATTTCCGCTTCGCTCAAGCAATTTCGGAAATTCCGCATAAATCGAGGGGGTATATCCTCTTGCAACCGGCGGCTCTCCGATCGCAAGTCCGATCTCCCTTTGCGCCATCGCAAATCGGGTGAGGGAATCCATCATAAGAAGAACGTCTTTGCCCTGATCTTTAAAATACTCCGCGATCGTTGTCGCAACCAACGGGCATTTCATCCGCAGCATCGCCGGCTGATCCGATGTCGCAACCACAAGGACGCTCCGTTTCAGTCCCTCTTCCCCGAGATCTTTCTCGACAAACTCCCGGACCTCCCTGCCTCGCTCGCCCACAAGGGCGATCACATTGATATCCGCTTTTACATTTTTTGCGATCATCCCAAGCAGCGTGCTCTTTCCAACGCCGCTTCCGGCGAAAATCCCGATACGTTGTCCTTTTCCGACCGTATTCAGACCGTCGATCGCTTTCACCCCGAAGTCCAGCGTATCGGTGATCGGCGGACGATCCAGTGGATTGATATATGTATTATCTACATAATAATGTCTGCTGGACTCAAACGCGCCAAGCGAATCGATCGGCTTCCCCGTTGCGTCGATAATTCTTCCCCGGAGGAACTCACCTACCGGAATCTTTAGTCTGTGCTTGGTATTTCTCACAAAGCTTCCGACGGAAACACCACTGATATTGTCATACGCCATCAACTGGATCTTGTCGTTTTTGAACCCGACCACTTCCACCGGGATCTGTTTGTGCGTCTCTTCGTTGTAGATCATGGCGATATCTCCGATACTTGCCCGGCTTCCGGAAGATTCCATACACATCCCTACTATATTCTCAATTTTACCGATATAACTGATCGTCTCTGCATTCTCGATCAGTTCCGGGAATTTCTTAAACATCGCTGTCAACTCCGCTTATCTTCTTACATTATTCAAAATATCTTTGATATTCTCCAACTGTGTTCCCACACTTGCATCGATCACCTCGTCCGGTAGCTCCACAATGCAGGTTCCCTCTTCCCCATCATTCATCGTGATGATCTTCAGATTATCGGACAGATGGGACAGAGATTCCAGAAATTCTGCATCCACTTCCATATTCACATCCGTATTGCATTTCGTAATGTAGATCTTCGCCCACTGTCGCTTTTTCAGCTTTTCTGTGGCCGCCAGGATCATCCTTTTGATGATCTCCTCACTGGAACGTATGCTCGTATGGATCACTTTTTCCGCAATGGAGATGGAGATCTGCTTCAGATCGTCAATATTCTTTTCCAGAATTTTGTCTTTCTGGATACTCACGTCCCGGATCACATCTGCAAAATTCTGCTGGAAAGAACGCAGTTCCTTATTCAGCATCTTCCGATGTTCTTCATATGCGGAGCGGATCCCCTCCTGTTCCCCCGCCTTTTTTCCCTCTTCAAAGGCTTCCTCGCGGAGAAGTTCTGCCTGCTGTCTTGCCTCCTGCACGATATGTCTCGCCTGTTCTCTTGCCTCTTCCAGAATCTCTTCCTTTAAAGTCTCATATTCTATCTCTTCCGCTTCCGGCTCCTCCAGAATACGTTCTTCTTCCGGAACTTCTTCTTCCTTTTTTAATAAAAAGCCCGCAAAAAAATCATACGACTGCACATCCCGCTCTTCGGCGTCTTTTACGATATTCCTACTAGGCAATGATCTCATCCTTTCCGCTCTTCACAATGATCACCTCTCCGGCTTCCTCCAGACGTCTGATCACAGCTACGATTCTCTGCTGTGCCTCTTCTACATCGCGAAGCCGTACATTGACTGTGATCTCAAGATCTGACTGGATACTTTCCGCCATACGCGTAGAGACGTTGGCAAAAATAAGTTCTTTGATCTTCTCGTCTGAGCCTTTCAATGCGTATACGATATCCTTAACGTCACATTCACGGATAAACCGCTGGATCGAACGGTTGTCCATCGATACAATATCTTCGAATACGAACATCTTCTTGCGGATCGTATCTGCCAGTTCACTGTTGTCTTTCCCTAATTCATCAAAGATGAACTTCTCATTTCCACGATCCATATGATTCATAACGTCTGCAATATAATCGATACCGCCAATGGTTGTGTAATCTGTGGTAAGAATGTTTTCAAACCGTTTCTTCAACGTGGATTCCACGATCTTGATCGCATCCGGAGAAGCGCTCTCCATCTTTGCCACACACTCGACCACTTTGATCCGCTTCTCTTTGGGCAGTTCGCTGATCACGGTCGACGCCTGATCTGCATCCGCATAGGAAAGCACCAGTGCGATCGTCTGCGGACGTTCATGCTGTAAGAAAGAAAACAGATTCTTCACACTACTTTTTCGGATAAATTCAAACGGCCGCATTTTTAAGGATTTCGACAATTTTTCCAGCAATGCCTGCGTCGTTGTCTCTCCAAACGCTTTTTCCAGCACGCTCCGCGCATATTCCATTCCGCCGTCGGTCACAACTTTCTGTGTAAGACACGTCTTATAAAATTCATCCAGCACGTCTTCGGTCTGCTCAGGAGGTACATGTCCCAGCTTCGCGACTTCAATCGTCAGCTTTTCAATTTCGCTTTCACTCAGATGCTTGTAAACTTTCGATGCCTTTTCCGCTCCCAAAGAGACAATAACCGCCGCGGCTTTTTGTTCCGGCGTTAAACTATTGTTCTCCATGATCCTCTCCTCCGTTAAGCCATGATTTTAACAACTGGGCAGAAATCTCAGGATTCTGATCCGCAAACTCGCGTACCTGTTTCTTCAATTCCATTCCTCGGTCGTTCCGAAGTTCCTGCATCTCTTTACTCAGTCTTTCAATATCCTCGTCGCTATCCTCATACAGATCCGGCATTACTTCCGTCTCTGCCGCAAGAAGTTCCTGTTCTTCCAACATTCTCTTCTTTTTGCGCCGTTTTGCAACGATCAGAATGATCAATATCAGCAGTACAGCCGCTGCGATTCCCGCAAGAATCAGGAGGGTCTTCGTATCCATGGCATTCGCCTTTGCCGACGCCTCCTCTGTATTTGCCTTATAGAACGGTGCGCTTACCAGAGAGATCTTTCCCTCTCTGTCTTCCGCCGCGATTCCGGCTGCATTTCCTACCAGATCCCGGATCTTCTTGTCCGTCAATTCACCATATCCCTCTCCATTAATTGCAACCGCTACTGTCAGATCTGTAAGGACTCCCGGATCGATCTGCCCCTGTTCTTTGATCTGATTGACCAGATAATCTTTGGAAACACTTTCGCTTTCAGAACCTGCGCTGCTGTTGCCGCCTCCGCCGGCAGCGTACTCGGTATTGTCCGCGTTGGTTTCGGTACCAACCTCTCCACCTGCGGTTCCCCGCCCGTTCTTCGTGTTCTCCGTCATACTTTCTTCATGACTGACGATTCCGCTTTTATCATTCGGATCGATTTTTTCCGGTGTATTGTACGTTGTACTCTCCCTGATCAGCCGCTGCATATCGACCTTTGCTCTTGCGGAAATCCTTACGTTCTGATTACCGTAAACCGGTCCGAGCACATCATGCACTTTTTCTTCGATCTGGTTTTCGATCACTGCCGCGATCTCTTCCGCGTCAGATCCGTTCATGCTTGACGACTCTTCGGAAACGGAAACGTCATTTCCATTTCCGTCAAATACCGCAACCTGATCCAGTTCCATTCCCGGCACACTTTTCGCGACCAGACGCTGGATCGCCGCCGCCTGATCTTCTGTCGGCGATCCGCCGTCTTTCATCGTCACGACTGCGGTCGCGCTGGAATCCTGCTTTGCCTCGTCATCCAAAGCATATTTACTCTCTTCACCTAACGCGATCGTTACTTTCGCATCTTTGACATTCTCAAACAACCGGATCGTAGAACTGATCCGGTCCTGCAGTTCATATAATTTGTACGTCCGCTTGTCGGAATCCGTCGTCATCATACCCGCGTTATCGATAAATGTATCGTATGTAAACCCGCTCTTTGGATACCCCTCCTGTACGAGCTGTGCTTTCGTCACATCCAGGACATCCTTTTTCACTAAGATCGTAGATTCTCCCTGATATTTAAAATCAATGCCGCTTTCCTGCAGCTTTCCAACGATCTGCTGTGCTTCTTCCGTTCCCAATCCGGAAAACAATACCTCATACGGCTGGTTATTCAGAATAAATGCAACGGCGACCGCAGCGATCAACAGCAGCGCCGCTCCCGCTATGATCAGCTTTTTCGTCTTGCTGCTTAACTTTCCCACAAATTCTTTTATCTGTTCCAGTTTCTCTTTCATAAGCTCAAAAGTTTCCTTTTAACATTTTCTTAACATATTTTTTACGTTTCATCACGCAAGAATATCAGCCCTGTATTTTTTACAGGCTGATACGCATTAACTCATTATAAGATTCCATTGCTTTGTTCCGCAGCGACACCAACATGTCCACTGCGAGCTGTGCCTGTGAAGACGCCACCATCACAGAGTGTGCATCTTCCAGTTGTCCCGTAGCTAAAAGATACTGTTTATTTACCAGGTCATTTTCTGTACTTGTCACGTTGTCGATCGCTTCCCGGAAAGCGCTTTTGAATGTTTCCGCGCCGCCCTTACCGCTGACTTGTCCGCCATTTGCCGAGATACTTTCGATGCCGCTCTCCATCGTTTTTACCTGGATTGGCTGTATAAATAATTCGTCCATAGAGACCTCCCCTACTGTCCTTTGATCGCTGACCGGTATCTGACGATATCGCCGCTCAACGACTGTGTCAAATACTGATACTGCAGTGCTGTTCTTGTAAGTTCCGTATATTCCACATCGGCATTGACGCCGTTCCCATCTGCTCTCGTTGTGTGCGCGTCTTCCACAACATAGCTTTTTGAACTTTGGATCGCCTGACGTACATCCTCATTTTTCCCAGTCAATGCGGCTGCTTCCAGTTTTCTTCTGAATGTTTCTTCAAAATTAACGCGTTTCCTCCGGTATCCCGGTGTATCTACATTGGCAATGTTATTTGCCGTCACTTCCTGCTTCTTCCACAGATAGTCCATGGATTTTTCCATCATTGAGATCGTATTGCCAAACATCCGGTCGCTCCCCTTTCCTTTTCATTGATCGATTTTTCTGCGAAGTCCTGCTTTTATCAAACAAATGTGCCCGTAAAATCATCTGACGAGATCATCTGACGCTGGATCTGAACCTTAAAAAGTTCCGAAAGGAGCGTCAGCATCTCTCCCGATGTATCCGTAACCTGCTTTCCCTCTCCGCAGAGCGGACAGAGATTCACTCCTGTCTTCCCACTCACATTCCGTACGCTGCCGGATCCGCCGGTCAACAGATTCCCTGCATCACCCATATATTCTTTCACTCTGCTGATATAGTTCTGTGTCTCCTGGAACGGCGGAACTCCACCGTACTTTTCCACATTACCGCTTCCCGCATTATATGCCGCAAGCGCCAGATCCACATTTCCATCATATCTGGCAAGCAGATCTGACAGATACTTTGCGCCGCCCATGATATTGCTGCGCGCATCAAACGGATCCGTCACGCCGAGACTTTGCGCCGTCGCCGGCATAAGCTGCATGACGCCCTGCGCCCCCGCTCCCGACTGTGCATAAGGGTCAAAATTCGATTCCATCTTTCCGACCGCTTTCAGCAAATCTGCCGGAACGCCGTACGTCCGGGAAGCCTCTTCAAAAATTGCATCCAAATCTCCTGCGCTGATCCCGCTTTCCGCCATCTGGGTCTGTTGAAAAATGTGTGCAAATCCAGTCCCGGACAGGGACGGCTTCGTCACATTCTGCACTGCGCCGCGATTGATCTGTTGTATGACATTTTCCATATATCTGTACTGCATATTCTGCAGTATATAATCCATCACAATCTCCCTCTCCGCTAAAATCCAGTCTTTATTTACATGATTCTACATATTTT
>SKEU01000589.1_pt1 | contig 22681 bp, 14 predicted proteins | sample 4819571 | NCBI WGS metagenome assembly SKEU01 (sample SAMN11008801, study PRJNA524170) | human gut metagenome | biome: Human fecal sample; material: Feces; isolation source: fecal sample from pouch patient p8, p16 | host: Homo sapiens | place: Israel: Tel-Aviv | collected 2015-06-23
CTAATTCGTAACCTCTTCTTTTTATGAGATAAAAACTTATCTCATTCTCAATCACTTATAAAAAATACGTACTTTCCTTAAGGGAAAATCTACGTCTCCTTAACTGAAACTTGAAGTTTCCTTAAGGGAAAATTTTCCCATGCTTAATGCCTGTTTTTGGGGCTTTATATATAAATAAGGTATATGGAGAAGAGAAACTGGACTAGACGAGAAACAAACTGATATACATCAAATGACAAGAAAGATATTTTTACCCAACTTTTGTTAACTTGAAGGGAAATAGCGGAAAATGAGGGGAAGAATGCTTAAAAAAGATAAAAATCAGCGTTTTTTTCGCATTTAAATGCTTGAAAATCTTTCTATTTGAAAAAAAAGCTATAACTTTGCAGCGGTATATATACAATTTGGTAATAGAAAGGAATAAACAGAAGAAAGGCTAAGAATTAAATATAGATAAGAGAGTCAGTGCGTGACCTAAATACAATCGCAACTCAATGCTACTTTGTCATGAAGGTCATAAGCGGCTCGACATTAGAGTTAGACAACATAAGTTTAATTAAATTTTTTATAAAAAATGAAAAGACAATTAACTAGTATTTTGCTCTTCTCTGCCTTGTTGATGGGCGGAGCTAGCACTTTCGTGTCTTGTACAGACCACGAGAGCGATGCAGCGTACGAAGTAACTGGTTCTATTGCAGACCAGCTTAACAAGCAGGCCGCAGACCTGCAGACTCAGATTAATGCCATCAAAGGTATTTTGAATGGTGGAGAATCAGGTAAATCTCTCCAGCAGCAGGTTGACGATTTAAAGACAGACCTTGGTCAAAAGGAGACTGAGCTCAAGGGATTGATTGATCAGAAGAACAATGCAACTTCAACTGAGTTGAAGCAAATCATTGACACAAAGATCAGCAATGTAAATGCAGACATCGCGGGCTTGAGAAGAGATATTACTAATGCTCAGGGTGATATCGAACGTTTGAAGACTCAGGTTGGAGAAACAGAAGGAAAGATTGAAGCTGCAAAGCAGGCAGCTATTGAGGCAGCAAAGGGCTATACAGACGAGAAGGTTAATGCAGCTATAGCAAAGGCAGAAACTGAACTCGGTCAGCAAGTTGCTGAACTTAAGACTCTGATTGAAAACTGCAAGACAGAAAGCAAGGCTTATACAGATGAGCAGATTGCCGCAATGAAGGAGATTACTAACGGTTTGGAGCAGCAGCAGGCTGAGTATGCAAAGAGCATCCAGCAGCTTTTTGCATTGCATGCTGATGTAATGGATAAATTAAACCAGGACTCTATTTTGTTGGCACAGGTTCAGGAAGGTCAGACAAATTTGCAGACCGCAGTTAGCGAATTGAACACAAAACTCGATGCCAAGGTTGATACAGCTGACTTTAATGCTGTTAAGGCTCAGGTAGATAAGAACAAGGCTCTTAGCGAGGCTAACGAGACTGCGATTAATTCTATCAAGGCTCAGATGGTAGATTTCGTAACCAAGACAGAACTTGACAACAAGGCTAGCGAACTGAAGACTGCATTCGAGGCTGCTGATACAGCATTGAAGGCTCAGATTGACGCTGAGGTTAAGAAGCTCAACGAGCAGTTGAACCAGTTGTTCGACAAGATGATGAGCATGTTGACAGGTATCGAGCTCCAGGCTACAGAGAGTCCTATCACTGGTTATGAGAACTTCTCATTCTTGGGCGCAGAGGCTCACATCTTGGGCACATACTATGGTACTTCAGCTTCATTGGAGACTTTGGGTGATTACACAGTCAGAAAGAACGAGACCTTGATTGACGAGACATCAGGTGAGAACGCAGGTGTTGTTTATGCAACATTGAACCCATCTAACGTAGACTTCACAGGTTGCACATTGAAGGTTGTAGACAGCCAGGGCAACGAGGCTCCATTCACAGCAACAGTTGTTAAGTCTAACCGCGTATTGAAGTATGGTATCAGCCGTGCAGGCAACAGCAACTTGTATGCTATCAAGATCAACTTGAACAAGGAGAACTTGGAAGCTGCTAAGACTTGGACATCTTCTGATGCTGCTGCATTGAAGGATGTTGCTAAGAACGTACTCGACAAGCTCCGTCAGCCTAGCACAACACGTTTGAATATCGGCGATGCTGCAACAACAATCGCTAAGACATTCAACAACCGTTTGACAGCTTACGCTCTCCAGGCTGAGCAGGAATATACAGACGCTAATGGTGAGGTTAAGACTCGTACAATCACTTCAAAGTTGAGTTTGGCAGCTACAGCTATCAAGCCTATCTCTTACAACTTCTTGAAGGACAATGCGACATTGAAGAACTTGGATCTCCCATCATTCCCAACTCTTCAGTCTAAGCTCAACTTCAACGACTATAAGTTCAACTGGACTCCAATTGAGGGCATGGGTACAGTAAAGACTTCTGTTACATTGAAGGGTATGCCTGATCTTGACAATATCAAGGTTACTATCAATGGCGAAGTTAAGGCTCCAGAAGTAAATGTTGATAAGGCTACTATCAAATTCGGTCAGACTACATTGCATGGTACAGTTGACGAAAATGGTAAGGTAACCGTTAATCTCGGTGACCTTGAGAAGAATACTACAGCTGACGTCAAGGTAAGCATTGATAATATTAAGATTAACACTAACGATGTTAAGGTTACACTTGATACATCTGCAAAGAAGGATATGACCTACGATGTTGAGATTCCAAAGGATGAGTTCAACAAGATCATTGACAACATCAACAGCCAGGTTGGCAACATGATTGGTAATGTAAACGGCATCGTTGACAAGGTTCAGAACTATGCTGAGATTATCGATGGTCGTTACATCGCAGGTATCAACAAGTTCATCCAGAAGTTCGAGAACTTGCTCCGCAACTCTAACTCACTTCTCCAGCCAGCTATGTTCTATGTAACAAGCAATGGCAGCTGGAACCAGCTCGCACGCGAGAAAGAGGGTGCTTCTTACTTGAAGTTGCAGGGTGGCAAGGCTTCTACCGTATTCGTAGCTAGCTCTTACAGTGGCGAGATCCTCGCTCCTGCTTACAAGAAGTATGTACACGTTAAGTGTCTTGATGGTGATGGCAAGGCTACTGGTACTAACTTGAACAAGGTAATCGACGGTAACCTCCACAAGATTGGCTTCGAGGCTACTAAGCCAGGTACATACGAGATTACTTACGAGGCAGTTGACTACTCAGGTGTTAAGGTAGCTAAGAACTTCTACGTTAAGGTCGTAAAATAATTTAAGAAGACTTATGTGAGTGGCAGTCTCACGGGGTTGCCACTCCCACATGAATCTTATTAAAATAATTTTAAATAGAATTAGATTATGAAATTTAAGAGTATATTATTGTCAGGTTTATTGGCAATGGGTTGCACAGCTGCTTCTGCCCAGGAAGCAAAGACTGTTAATGTCTTCAACCCACACTGGTATGGCCAGGTACAGATTGGTGGTCAGTACACATTGGGCGAGATTGGTTTCGGAAAGTTGCTTTCACCAAACGTACAGATTGGTGGAGGTTACAACTTCAATAAGGTAGTAGGTGCTCGTCTTTCTATCAACGCATGGCAGAGCAAGGCCGGCTGGAACGTAGAAGGTATGGACCAGCAGAAGTGGAAGTGGAACTATATCGCTCCAATGGTTGACGCTACATTCAACCTTACAAACCTCTTCTGTGAGTACAATCCAAACCGCTTGGTAGAGGTTGGCGTATTCGGTGGTATCGGTGCCAACATCGCTTGGGGTAACGACGAGGCGGCTACCGCTAACAAGAACATCGCAGGTCACTACGCTACATTGTCAGGCGACTACAAGCAGCAGCCATTGGCATACCTCTGGAAGGATGCAAACGGCGAGGGTACAAAGGCTCGTTTCGTAGCTCGCGTAGGTGCTAACGTAGATTTCCGCCTGAGCGACAAGGTAAAGCTCGGTGCAGAGATTTCTGCCAACACATTGAGCGACAAGTACAACTCAAAGCGTGCAGGTAACCCAGACTGGTACTTCAACGCATTGGTAGGCTTGAAGGTAGCTTTCGGCAAGACTTATACAACCAAGACTATCCCAGCTCCAAAGCCAGTAGAGAAGATTATCGAGCGTATCATCGAGAAGCCAGCTCCAGCACCAGCTCCTAAGACAGAGACCAAGCAGGAGGCAGTAGATGAGAACTTCCGTCGTGATATCTTCTTCCCAATCGGTAACTCAAACATCGCAAAGTCACAGACTACAAAGATTGCTGAGATCGTTACCTTCATGAAGGAGAATCCAGATGCAAAGATCACTTTGACAGGTTATGCTGACAAGGGTACAGGTAGCGCTGCATTCAACGATAAGATTGCTGCTCGCCGTGCTCAGACCGTTTACAACACACTTGCAGCTAAGGGTGTTGCAAAGAGCCGCATGATCAAGAAGTCAATGGGTTCACGCGTTCAGCCATTCGAGGAGAACGATATGAACCGTGTTACTATCTGTATTGCTAAGTAATCAGCTTGTTGCAGGTTATAAGACACAATAAATAATAATATAACCGATTTTCATCCTTATCTCTACCCAATGTGATATCGCATGAAAATCGGTTATTTTTATATTATAAAGAAAATCTTTTATGAATAAATTCATTCTTTCAATAGCATTAGCTTGTATCTCAGGATTATCAGCACACGCTCAATTCACCGGTAAGGGCTACTATCGTGTACAGAACACAGGTACCCAAAGATACATGTCGTTGAGCGACAACCACAGCACGGGTGTGGACCTCCCATCCAACTCAGTGGATGCAGGAGCCTTGATAACCAAGAAAAATGTAGATGAGGTTGTCACTGATCCAGGAACCATTTTCTACATCGAAAATATTTCCGGCATCAGCTACAACATCAGTGCTCAGGGCGCCAATGTCTACAACATGATTAAATATTATGTAAACCTGTCAAAGTTGAACGATGGCACTTACAGAGCCTGGCAGACAGACCACGGTCAGGTATTGTTCCTCTCTGACGAGGATGACTTCTACAAGGGAAAGGACCAGAGTTATGTACAGACCATCAAGCAGACATACAAGACCTGGTATATCAAGCCAGTAGATACAGAAGACAACTATCTGGGTGTAAAACCTGCTGTTGAGTCAAATGGCAAGTATTATGCCACCTTCTTTGCAGAGTTCCCATTCAGCTGTTACTCAACAGGCATGAAGGTATATTACATCAACGCCATCCAGGACAATGGCGTAGCCACCTATAAGGAAATAACAGGTGTTGTACCAGGAAAGACTCCAGTCATCATCGAGTGTTCTTCTACCGACCCTAGCCAGAATAAGTTAAAGGTTGAAGCCTCTTCGCCAGCAGCGATTAAAGACAACATGCTGACAGGCGTTTATTTCGGCATGGGTAATAGAGATATAGACCATTTCAACTGCACTCCATTCAACGCATCAACCATGCGCGTGCTTGGTGTAAACAAAGATGGAAAACTGGAGTTGAACAATGCAGATACTTACATGGCAGATATCATGACCAAGAAGTATATCTCTAAATACAACTATCAGTACCCTATCGTGAAGGCTATCCCTCATAATACAGCCTATGTTGCAGTAAATGCAGCCACACCAACAGAGTTGAAGCTCTATGCTGATGGAGATCCTGCAGGAATTGTAGAAATCAATCAGGAGGACAGCAACAAGCCTGCCAAGATCTACAATCTCAAGGGTATGATTGTAAAAGAAGCAGCTACTTCTACAGAAGGCCTTCCTGAGGGCATCTACGTGTTCAAGGGAAAGAAAGTTGTAGTAAAATAAGCAATACAATACAAATACCATACAGTTTGTACAAACATAAAAAAGGATGCTCTCACGCCTTGTGAAAGCATCCTTTTTATATGATTTCAAATCTTATTCTAGAAGATACGATGGGTAAGACGCAACTCCAACACAGGGAAAACCTTCACTCCCTTGAAGAATTTCACGTAATCCCCTACCTTGCCATCAATATTATCTACATCCGTAGCCAGGTTCATCCCATCATGCGTGATGACCTTAGGCGTACCACCCCAGAACATCGCTCCGCAATCGAAGGAAATCCAGTTGCGGTCGCTGCGGTTAGAGAGCTTTCCGCCATATCCGAAACCGAGATAAGGACGGAAGCTGTTCACCTTAATCTTGCAAGACACCATGTTGTCGGCATCCGGCTCCATGATATAAGGAGTACCATCCTTCTTATCACCCAGATGGACCCCCATACGCCCATAACTCTGGAATTTATTATAAAGATCCTCACCGGCAAAGAACTCCTGACCATTGATCTTGATATATGGTATCGGGTCTGTAGGATCGCCCTCCATCATATTCCTGATAGACTCATAGGAAGCCTTTACACGGTCGTAGAGATTATTATAGATAGACACACTCACCAGGGAAGTACCGTCATAGGCAGCGTTCTCTGCCTTTGCCACGGTAGAAGGTCCCCAATAGAAACCGCCAGTTACGTGCCAGTGCTTATTCTGGAATGGGAAGACATCCACCAGCAGTTTGAAGTTCTTCATGGTTGGCTTGCCCTTCATATCCACATTGCGGTCCACCTCGAAGGTGAACATCTCGTTCAGGGTCTGCTTGAGCTTGTTGAACTTCTCGTCCTGAACAGCAGGATCGCTATCATCGCCCACTTCCACACCGAAGTGCATGGTCTGCTCATAATGAGGGAAGAAGGAGAAACCTGTGCGCACCTGCACACGGTTGCCGATAGGCATTGCCAAATCCACACCTAGACCGGTGGTACCCAAAGTGATAGATCCATCCAGATGGTTGAGGATATTCTTATCATCCTTATTGCTCGTGCTACCCTCTACACAAGGATAGTCGGCAGATTGAGCGAAAGAAAGAGTAGCAGTCAGTAACGCTGCCACGATGATTCCGAAACGTTTCTTCATATAATTATTATCTCTTTTTGATTCCTAGATACTTATTATTTATATTATTTATGTCAATTCTGAAATTTCGTGGCAAAGTTACTACTTTTTTTCGAGAAATCCCCTATTTTTTCTTATTTTTTAATTCCTTATCCCATTTTAGGAGACTATTGTACTCCTTCTTGGTGATTCGCATGAAACTGCCGTGCTGCGGACCGGTTACGCCCTTGATATCCACAGGGTCGGAGAAATTGCGGAGATACTTGTCAGCCTTGCAGATGCGATAGTGCTTCGGATTATCGTGATACTGGATGTATGCCACGCGCCAGGTGTCATCGCCGATGAGCTGGAAGGCAGAGCTACCCTCGCAGTTCTTGCGACCCTCGAAGCTTACATAATCGTTCTCTACAGGCTCGCCCCAACCATGGTTCAGATACTTGCTAGTGGCAGTGTAGATGCCCGGTTTTCCTCCCTCTTTCTTGATGAGCATGTGGTAGAGGCCATCGCTCTTCAGGAAGTTGATGTCGGCATCGATGGTAGCATAGCCCCAGTCGAAGAGCAGCTTCGGCGTGGTGAGCTTGGTGAAGGTCTTGTCGGCATAGCTGTAATACATGCGGTCGTACTTCTCCTCTGCACGGTTGAGCATGGAATAGTAGATCATGTATCCGCCCTTTTCGCCGTTTTCCCAACGGTAGTCAGGATCCCAGAAGATCTGAGGCGCCCACACACGGTTGATGGTGCTCCAGTCCTTGTATGGAGACTTGGCTGTGGCAGCATCGCAGAAGTTCTGCATACCCTTGCGGTAATCGAAGGTAACGCTGGTCCAGTTTTTCAGGTCCTTGCTCTTCAGGAGGTCGATGCCATAGTTATCCCACTTGCGGCTCTTGCGCACGCACATATCGGTGGTAACCATGATGTACCCCTTGCCATTATGCATGCGGGTGATGTAGGCATCGCGGGTACCGCCTTCGATGCGGGCGTGCTCTTCTGGGTTGAAGATTGGCTTGCCATCGTTGATGTCCTGATAGTTGTAGCCATCACGTGATACGGCGTAGGCAGTCCACTCTCCCTTGTCGCTCATGTGACAGTAGAGATAACCGTAATCGCCCTTTACTAAATTCTGTGCGGTCATTGGCATAAAGGCTGCCAACGCCAGGAGAACAGCTGATAATTTCTTTTTCATTTTCTGCTGATTTGCTAGTTTAATTATTATTAGTTGAAATATTGAGTGCAAATTTACACTTTTTATTTGAGATTACCAAATTCTTGGGGGGAAGAATGGGGAGTTTTAACGAAAAAGGGAGGAAAACCTCATCACTGAGATTAACCTCCCTGCACTTATAGTTAAAAATAACCGATTTTACTTGCTCAGGAATTTATCTACCTGGGCTGCGATCTTTCTGCCGCTTGCCATGGCACGAACCACCAGAGAGGCTCCGCTGGCTGCATCGCCTGCCACGAATACATTCTCGGCAAACTCTGGCTGCTGTGGCTTCAGGAAGCCCATTGCCAGGAATACTGCCTCTGCCTTGATGATTTCCGGCTCGCCTGCCTCTAACATCAGTGGGCGACCACCCTCTGGGTTTGGCTTCCAGTCGATAGGCTGAACCTTCACACCTGTCAGCTTGCCGTTCTTTCCCAGGAACTCCAGAGAGTTGATGTTCCAGCGGCGGGTACAACCTTCTTCATGACTGGAGGTAGTCTTCAGGGTGCGAGGCCAGTTTGGCCAAGGATTCTTAGGGTCCTCTGGGCCTTCCACTGGCTTAGGCATGATTTCGATCTGGGTTACGCTCTTGCAACCCTGGCGATGAGCGGTACCGATGCAGTCGGAACCCGTATCACCACCACCGATGACCAATACATCCTTGCCCTTGCAGTTGACCAGTTCGTCCTTAGAGAACTCCATGCCGGCGAGGATACGGTTCTGCTGAGAAAGCAGCTCCAGGGCGAAATAAACACCCTTCAACTCTCTTCCAGGAATCTTCAGGTCGCGGGCTGTCGGTGTACCGGTAGATACCACGTAGGCATCGAAGCCTTCCGGCAACTTGGTCACATCAATCTGCTGGTTGTATCTGAATTCGATGCCCTCCTCTTCGAGAAGACGGAGACGGCGGTCGATGATGCTCTTGTTGAGCTTGAAGTTAGGAATACCGTAACGCAACAAGCCACCGGCATTCTCACGTGCCTCGAACACGGTTACCTTATATCCCTTATGGTTCAACTGGTTGGCTGCTACCAGTCCCGCAGGACCGGCACCGATGACAGCCACTGTCTTGCCATTACGCTCAGGAATCTCAACATGCACATAATCCTCAGAGAAGGCATGCTCCACGATGGCGCACTCATCCTCACGGTTGGTGGTTGGTTCATGATCCATGAGATTCAACACACAAGCCTTCTCGCAGAGTGCAGGACAGATGCGTCCTGTGAACTCCGGGAAGTCGTTGGTGGAATTGAGGAGACGGTAAGCCTGCTCCCAGTCGCCCTTGTAGAGGGCATCATTCCACTCCGGTGCCTTGTTGCCCAGCGGACAAGCCCAGTGGCAGAAAGGCACGCCACAATCCATGCAACGTGAAGCCTGCTGTCGGCGGTCGTTGCTATTCAATGTCTGTTCTACCTCGCTGAAATCGAGGATTCTATCGTGAATTGGTCTATAACCTGCTTCCTTGCGAGGTATAGTCAAAAATGCTTTTGGATTTCCCATCTTTTTTCTAATTTTAAAATTAGTAATCTCGCTGCATATCCGCAATCTTCTGCTGCAACTTCTTTACCTGCTCCTCCTGGAGAACTCGCTTGTACTCGATTGGCACTACCTGGATGAAATCCTCTACGTAGTGGTTCCAGTCATCGAGCATGGTACGGGCAAGCTTACTGCCGGTGTAGAGATAATGCTGACGGATCAGCTCGTGCAACTCCTTGCGATAGGTGCTATCCTCCACGAGGTTGATCTCCACCATATCCATGTTACAGAAGTAATCGAAGTTGTGGTTCTTATCCCATACATAGGCTACACCACCACTCATACCAGCGGCGAAGTTACGGCCGGTTTCACCGAGCACTACTACTCTACCGCCCGTCATGTACTCGCAGCAGTGGTCGCCAGCACCCTCAATCACGGCGATGGCACCGGAGTTACGAACACCGAAGCGCTCGCCTACCTTACCATTGATATACAACTCACCACTTGTGGCACCATACAATCCGGTGTTACCGGCGATGATGTTATCCTCGGCAGAGAAGTTGCTGCGGATAGGAGGAAGGATGGAAATACGACCTCCTGAAAGTCCCTTGGCGAAATAGTCATTGGTCTCACCCTCGAGCTTGAAATCTACTCCCTTCACCAGGAAGGCACCGAAGCTCTGACCTGCAGAACCCTTGAACTTCACGTTCACGGTCTTGTCAGGAAGACCCGCCTCACCATATTTCTCGGCAATCATACCGCTCAACATGGCACCGGCAGCACGGTCGGTATTCTTGATGGCGAAGTCGAGGTTCACCTCTTCCTGATTCTCGATGGCACGCTGTGCACCACGGATAATCTGCTGGTCGAGTACATTGTCGAGGTCATGAATCTGCTCGGTAGTATGATAGAGCGAGCAGTGACCTGTCTCACGATGCAAGAGACGAGAGAAGTCGAGCAAGTCTGCCTTTTCCTCGATGCTCTTAGCCACCTCTGGCTCTACGGCATCAGCACCCTCGGTAGGAACAATCTCCTCATCCTTCTTGCGGACGATGAGCTCGGTATGACCGATGATATCGTTCAATGAGGTGTAACCCATCTCAGCCAGATATTCACGAACCTCCTCGGCGAGGAAGCGGAAGTAGTTGATAAGATACTTGTAGCTGCCACGGAAGTGCGCACGGAGCTTAGGATCCTGTGTGGCAACACCCATAGGACAGGTATTCAGGTTACACTTACGCATCATAACACAACCCAAAACGATGAGGGCGGCAGTACCGAAACTGAATTCCTCAGCACCGAGCAGAGCCATCAGGATGATGTCGCGACCGCTCTTCAACTGACCATCCACCTGCAGGCGAACCTGACCACGAAGACCGTTCTTCACCAGAGTCTGCTGGGTTTCAGAAAGTCCGATTTCAGGAGAGATACCTGCGAATCGCATACTTGATGCAGGGCTGGCACCTGTACCACCCTCAGCACCAGAGATAACGATGAGGTCAGCCTTCGCCTTAGCCACACCGGCAGCGATGGTACCCACACCACTCTCAGCTACCAACTTCACGGAGATAGCCGCCTTAGGGTTCACATTCTTGAGGTCGAAGATGAGCTGAGCCAAATCCTCGATACTGTAGATATCGTGATGAGGTGGAGGAGAAATCAGGCTGATGCCAGGGATAGAATGACGGGTCTTGGCGATGACCTCGTTGACCTTGAAGCCAGGCAACTGACCACCCTCACCCGGTTTAGCACCCTGTGCCACCTTGATTTGGATTTCTTCTGCATTTACCAAATATTCTGTAGTCACACCGAATCGACCGGAAGCCACCTGCTTGGTCTTGCTGGAGAGGCTGATGCCATCCTGTGTAGAATGGAATCGCTCGTTATCCTCACCACCTTCACCGGTATTGCTTCGGGCACCCAGGGCGTTCATGGCGAGTGCCATAGCCTCGTGAGCCTCCTTAGAGAGGGCACCGAAACTCATCGCACCGGTAACGAAGTGCTTCACGATTTCCTCTACCGGCTCCACCTTATCTATAGAGATAGGATTCTTGCGGAAGCTGAAGAAGTCGCGGATGAAGATAGGCTCCTGCTTATCGTCAACGAGATGTGTATATTTCTTGAAGAGATCGTAATCGCCCTTGCGGGTTGCGAGTTGCAAGGTAGCGATGGTCTCTGGATTCCAAGCGTGCTTGATACCATCCTTGCGGTAGTGGAACTGTCCCATACTTGGCAGGAAGTCGAGCTTCTTGGTCTCGAATGCCTTGTCGTGCAGGCGGATGGCATCACGGGCGATGGTCTCGAGTCCGATACCGCCGATGGTGCTCACCTCTGTTCCGAAGTAGCTCTTCAGGAGGCTTTCGCTCAAACCGATGCTCTCGAAGATCTTGGCACCACGATAGCTTCGGATGGTAGAGATACCCATCTTAGCCATAATCTTGAACAAGCCCTTCTTCACAGCCTTGATGTAGTTCTGCTCGGCTGTATGGTAATCCTCCTGAATCTTACCCTTCTTTACCAGGTCGTCGAGGATGGCGTATGTCAGGTATGGACAGAGGGCTGATGCACCGTAACCCAGCAACAGGGCTGCGTGCATTACCTCACGAATCTCACCACTCTCAACGATGAGGGCAGTCTGCACACGCTTGCCGGCATCAATCAGATAATGATGTACGGCACTTACGGCAAGCAGAGATGGAATGGCGGCATGGGTCTCATCCACGCCACGGTCGCTCAAGATGATGTAGTTATAGCCATCATCCACGCTCTGTGCTGCCTGCTTGCAGAGCTCATCCAGAGCCTCATGCAGTCCTTCTTCGCCCTTGGCGGTTTCGAAGAGCATGTGGAGTTTTACTGTATTGAATCCCTTGTAGCGGATATTCTGAAGGATATCCAGCTGGGTATTGGTCAGGATAGGATGTGGCAGACGGACCATCTTGCAGTTGCTCTCGTCTGGGTTCAGAATGCCGGAACCTACTCTACCGATATACTCGGTAAGACTCATCACGAGGTTCTCACGGATGGAGTCGATGGCTGGGTTGGTAACCTGAGCAAACTGCTGACGGAAGTAGTTGAAGAAGATCTGTGGCTGGTCTGAGAGTACGGCAAGCGGAGTATCATTACCCATGGATGCTGTAGGTTCCTGCCCCTTGGTAGCCATCGGAATGATGGTGCCGTCGATGTCTTCCTCGCCAAAACCGAACTCCAATTCCTTGCGAGTGAGGTTTTCCACACCGTTTTCCACCTTACGTCCGCTGCGCAACTTTTCCAGTTCAATACGATTGGTGTTCAACCACTGGCGGTAAGGATGCTGCTCAGCCAGGCGCTCCTTGATTTCGCCATCATAGTAAATCTTGCCTTCCTGGGTATCAATCAAGAGAATCTTACCAGGCTGCAAGCGTCCCTTCTCGGCAATCTCGGTTGGGTCGAAATCCATCACACCCACCTCAGAAGCCACAACCATCATATCGTTCTTGGTGATGGTATAGCGTGCAGGGCGCAGACCGTTTCTATCGAGCATACCACCGGCATAGCGGCCATCGCTGAAGAGCAGGGCGGCAGGACCATCCCATGGCTCCATCAGGATAGAGTGATACTCATAGAAAGCCTTCAGATCCTCAGAGATAGGGTTCTTGTCGTTGAAGCTCTCAGGCACCATCACAGCCATGGCGTGAGGCAGAGACAGACCGCTCATCACGAAGAACTCGAATACATTGTCGAGGCTGGCTGAGTCACTCATATCAGGCTGGACGATAGGAGAAATCTCACGGATATCGCCCAGAGCCTCACTGCTCAACACACTCTCGCGCGCCTTCATCCAGGCACGGTTTCCACGGATGGTGTTGATCTCACCATTGTGGGCAAGGAGACGGAATGGCTGAGCCAGACTCCATGTTGGGAAGGTGTTGGTAGAGAAGCGGGAGTGAACCAATGCCAGACCGCTTGTAAAATAATTATTGGTCAAATCAGGATAATATTGACGCAACTGGAGGCTGCTCAACATACCCTTATATACGATGTTCGAATTAGACAACGAACAGATATAGAAATCAGGATCGCTGATTCGTTTCTCGATGCGCTTACGGATGAGATAGAGGGTGCGCTCGAAGACAGGCACCTTATCATCGGTAACGCCCGTGATGAACACCTGCTTGATGGCAGGTTCGTTGCTCAATGCAGCCTCACCCAGACAGTCAGGGTTGGTAGGCACATTGCGCAGGTGCATCAGCTGCAATCCCTCGCGCTCAATTTCCTCGATCATGATAGAGAGGATATCCTGCTGTTTCTTCTCATCCTTAGGCAAGAAGATGAGACCCGTTCCGTATTTTCCCTTCTCAGGCACTGGGATACCCTGAAGAAGAATAAACTCATGTGGAATCTGGAGCATGATACCGGCACCGTCACCCGTCTTGTTATCGGCACCCTCGGCACCACGATGGCGCATGTTCTCGAGCACCTTCAAGGCGTTATCGACCAGCTCATGACTCTTGTTACCGTGGATATTCACCACCATACCTACGCCACACGCATCGTGCTCATAGGCTGAACTGTACAATCCTTTTTCCATTTCTTGTTCGTTTTATATCGGTTATTTCTAACTATTTTATTATTGATATGCTTGCTCGTAAAAGCTATGTTATTTATACGCCTGTTCATGAACTCCCGCCACGGCTCTGCCGCTAGGGTCGTTCTGGTTCTTGAATGAGGCATCCCAGGCAAGGGCTTCGGCTGTAGAACATGCTACGCTAGGTACGCTAGGCACGCTCTTGGCTGCACTGTCGCTTGGGAAATGCTCGGCGAAGATAGAGCGATAATAGTACTCCTCCTTGTTCTGTGGAGGATTGATAGGGAATCGCTCGGCAGCATGCGCCATCTGCTCATCGCTGACGGCTGATGCCGTAATCTGCTTCAGGGTATCAATCCATGAATAGCCCACGCCATCGGAGAACTGCTCCTTCTGGCGCCATGCCACTTCTTCAGGAAGCAGATCGGCGAAAGCCTCACGAACCACCTTTTTCTCGATGGTCTTATCCGGACACATCTTCAGCACAGGGTTCATGCCCATGGCTACATCCAAGAACTCCTTATCCAGGAAAGGCACACGGCCCTCGATGCCCCATGCCGCCAGACTCTTGTTGGCTCTCAGGCAATCGTAGAGATAGAGTTTACCGAGCTTGCGCACGGTTTCCTCGTGGAAAGCCTTGGCATCCGGTGCCTTGTGGAAGTAGAGATAACCTCCGAACACCTCGTCGGCACCCTCGCCCGAAAGCACCATCTTGATACCCATGCTGCGGATGACTCTCGCCAGCAAATACATCGGGGTAGAGGCACGCACGGTGGTTACATCGTAGGTCTCGATGAAGTAGATGACGTCACGGATGGCATCCAAACCTTCCTGGATGGTGTAGTTGATTTCGTGATGTACGGTTCCGATGTGCTCGGCTACCAGTCGTGCCTTCGCCAAATCAGGCGCACCCTTCAAGCCCACGGCGAAGGAGTGCAGACGTGGCCAGTAGGCCTTGGTCTCGCCACCGTTCTCCACACGGGTAGAAGAATATTTCTCGGCTACGGCAGAGATAACAGAAGAATCAAGACCACCACTCAGCAATACGCCGTAAGGCACATCACTCATCAGCTGGCGCTTCACAGAAGCCTCCAGGGCATCGTGAATCTCCTTCACGGCTGCCTCTTCCTGAGGTTCCGCATCCTTCAGCTGGGCTTCAGCCTTCTTCTTATCATCTATCTGATATTTCTTCTGCATGGCGGCATACTCAAACCAGTCGCGGGTGTAGTAGCGCTTCATGCCTGGGTTCTTGCTATAGTAATAATGACCCGGGAGGAATGGCTCGTAGTGGTCGCACTGACCTTCCAGCGCCTTCAACTCACTTGCTACCAGCACTTTTCCATCCTTATCATAACCAATATAAAGAGGAATGACGCCGATAGGGTCGCGGGCGATGAGGAACTCATCACGCTCGGCATCGTAAAGGGCGAAGGCAAAGATGCCGTTCAGCTCTTCGAGCATCTTGGTGATACGGGCGTGGAGCGCATCCTCACCTTTATATATTAAGGTATCAAAGTCGGAATCTGCTCGCATCTCACGATAGAGAGAAAGAATCACCTCGCAGTCGGAACCCGTCTGATACTGGTATTTACCGGCAAAGCGGGCACGGATGTCCTGATGATTGTAAATCTCACCGTTTACGGCAAGCACCTGTTTCTTATCTGGTGCAAACAAAGGTTGGCGACCACTTTCTGGGTCAACGATGCTCAGACGCTCATGTGCCAGGATAGCGGAACCACCACAATAGATGCCGCTCCAGTCGGGTCCGCGATGGCGGATCTTCTGGCTCATACGAAGCGCTTGCTGTCGCAATTCAGGAGTTTGCTCCTGAATATTGAAGATAGATACGATTCCACACATAATATCTTTTCCTTTCTTTTACGGTTATTTTTATCTTTTTACCTGCTAACAAATATCACTTTGCTAGATTTTGACTACAAAATTACTACTTTTTGATAGAATAAAGAAGATTTCTCTTGCTTTTTGTCTTCATAAAGTTGCACCACTATCAGATAGACAAATACAGCTCGCAGATTAATTACATTCTGTAAGCAAACAATACTTATTAGATTACAAAACGAAAGTTAGGCACAAAATCAAGGTTTTGTTTAATTTTTCACTGAATATAAGTAAACAGAATCATTTAATGTAGCAGAAACATAAAGAATAATTAATTAATTCTAAAAACCCATCTTATTCATCAGATTTTTACGGAAAACTTGGGTGATAACAGTTTTTTTTCTTATCTTTGCAACAAATTTAATAACATTCTAAACAATACAAAATTTAATATCAAGTATTCATGCTGATAGTTTCATGCAAACTATAGTTTGTACGATTTAAACAATATGAGAAAGAAACTGATAAATCTATTGATGATGACTTGCGTGATAGCCGGTGGCTTCACACAGGCATCCTTCGCTCAACAGGCTAAGTTGGGCAATCTCACCCAGTTTGTAAATCCAAGAATCGGAACGGGTGGTCACGGTCACGTATTCCTCGGAGCCAATGTTCCGTTCGGATATGTGCAGCTGGGCCCTACTGAGCCATCACGTGGCTGGGACTGGTGCTCGGGCTATCACCATTCCGACTCCGTGCTCATCGGATTCGGCCATCAGCACCTCAGCGGCACCGGTATCGGCGACCTGGGCGACGTGGCATTCCTGCCCGTAACTGATGCCAGCCAGAAGGAAATCCTCTTCAGTCATGCCAACGAGAATGTGCGCCCGGGCTATTACGCCGTAAAACTGCAGCAGCCTAACGTGTGGGTAGAGCTCACAGCCACCCAGCGTGCCGGATTCCAGCGCTACACCTTCGGGGCAGATGCACAGCAGGCACAACTGGTGCTCGACCTGAAGCAGGGCATCGGATGGGATGCAGCAAAGGATTACAACGTAGATAAGATTACCTCTACCACCCTGGCAGGGCATCGCTTCTCCAAGGGTTGGGCCAACGACCAAAAGGCATTCTTCTTCGCTGAATTCTCGCAGCCTGTCACCGTGAAGCCATTAGGCACCGGAAGATGGCTCATTGTGGCAGCAGATGTTACCAAGCCATTGATGGTCAAGACGGGCATGTCGGCTGTAAGCGCCGAGAACGCCCAGCTAAACCTGAAGAAGGAGATTCCGGGCTGGGATTTCCGCCAGGTGGTGGCTGATGCCGACGAAGCCTGGAACAGGGAACTGAACAAGGTGAACATCGAGACCACCGACTCCGCATCACGCCGCATCTTCTACACGGCGATGTATCACACCATGACCGCTCCATCCGTATTCTCGGATGTCAACGGACAGTATCGCGGTGCCGACGGCAAGGTATACGAAGGCAACTTTACCAACTACACCACCCTCTCGCTCTGGGATACCTATCGTGCGGCTCATCCGCTGATGACGATGATTCATACTGATATGCTTCCAGACATGGCAAGCACTTTCATCAACATCTATCGCCAGCAGGGTCAGTTGCCGGTATGGCATCTGATGGGTAACGAAACCAACTGCATGGTGGGCAACCCGGGCATCCCTGTACTTGCCGACATGGTATTGAAGGGCTACGTACAGGATAAGGAAGGCGCCTACGAGGCAATGAAGCAGTCGGCGTTGAGAGAAGACCGCGGACTGGGGCTGCTCAAGAAATACGGCTATCTGCCTTACGACAAGGAGAAGACCAAGGAAACCGTGGCAAAGGGTCTGGAATATGCCCTGGCTGATGCCTGCGTGGCTAAGGTGGCGCGCATGCTGGGCAAGAAGCAAGACGCCAAATATTTCGAGAAGAGAGCTAAATCTTACAGCACTTACTTCGACAAGGAAACCGGATTCATGCGCGGCATCGGTTCCGACGGCAAGTTCCGCACCCCATTCAACCCATTCGCTGCCGAGCATCGTGACGACGATTACACCGAGGGCAATGCATGGCAATACACCTGGCTGGTGCCACACAATGTGCACGGACTCGTGAAGCTCTTCGGCAGCGAACAGAAGTTTGTTACCAAGCTCGATTCGCTCTTCATCGTCACTGGCAGCATGGGCGACAATGCATCTCCCGACATCTCAGGACTCATCGGCCAGTATGCCCACGGCAACGAGCCTAGCCATCACGTGCTCTACATGTACAACTACGTGGGGCAGCCTTGGAAGGGAGCCCGTCTGCTGCGCCAGACCATGAACGAGATGTACAAGGACGATTTCGACGGATTGAGCGGCAACGAGGACGTAGGTCAGATGTCGGCATGGTATGTGCTTTCATCCATGGGTCTCTATCAGGTAGAGCCAGCCGGCGGCAAGTATATCATCGGCAGTCCTATCTTCGACAAGGCATCGGTGAACGTGGGCAAGGGCAAGACCTTCAGCATCATCTGCAGGGACAACAGCAAGGAGAACATGTATATCCAGCACATCAAGCTCAACGGCAAGCCATACACCAAGTCGTACATCATGTATAACGACATCATGAAGGGCGGCACCCTGGAAATCCAGATGGGCAGCCAGCCATCCAAGTGGGGCACCCGTCCAGCCGACCGACCATAATATAAACTAACTAACAAAAAGATAAGAAAATGAGAAAGACTATTTTAGCAATGGCTCTTCTTGCCTCCATGACAGCGATGGCTCAGGAGAACGCCAAGGTGGATGTGCACGCACGCTATACCAAGGTGGTGACACCGGTGGATGGCAAGTACGAATCCAAGCGTCCGCCAGTGGAGGACCGCCTCTTCACCTCCACCGCCGTGGAGAAGAAGATCAAGGAAGTACAGAAACTACTGAAGAAGAACCCGAAGCTGGCTTGGATGTTTGCCAACTGCTATCCTAACACCCTGGAGAGCACCGTTCACTACCGTGTGCTCGAAAACGGTGACGATGATACATTTGTATATACAGGCGATATCCCAGCCATGTGGCTCCGCGACTCAGGTGCGCAGGTTTGGCCATACGTAGCCCTCGCCAACAAGGACGAGAAGCTGAAGAAGATGCTGAGGGGCGTGATTCTGCGCCAGCTGAAGTGCATCAACATCGACCGCTATGCCAATGCCTTCAACGATGGTCCTACGGGTGCCGGATGGGTGAAAGACCGCACCAAGATGCAGCCGGACGTATTCGAGCGCAAGTATGAGATTGACTCCTTCTGCTACCCTATCCGCCTGGCTTACGAGTACTGGAAGGTGACAGGCGATGACTCCATCTTCGGCGAAGTATGGATGCAGGCTGTGGAGAACATCCTGAAGACCTTCCACGAGCAGCAGCGCAAGGTAACAGCCAAGGCATATCACTTTACCCGTGTTTCCGACCGTGCCTTCGATACCATCGGTTGGGATGGTTTCGGTGCTCCGGTGAAGCCAGTGGGCCTGATTGCCTCCATGTTCCGCCCATCAGATGATGCCACGATTCTTCCATTCCTGATTCCTTCTAATTTCATGGCAGTATCATCCATGAACAAGGCTGCCGAGATTCTGAAGCATGTGGCAGAGAAGGATGCGGCAAAGAAGGATGCAGCTCTGAAGATTGCCAAGGATTGCAGCAGTCTTGCCGATGAGGTGCAGGGAGCCTTGCAGAAGTATGCCATCTACAACCATCCTAAGTACGGCAAGATTTATGCCTACGAGGTTGACGGTTTCGGCAACCAGCTTCTGATGGACGATTCCAATGTTCCATCTCTCCTGGGCATGGGCTATATGGGTGATGTTCCGATGAACGACCCTATCTATCAGAACACCCGCCGTTTTGTTTGGAGCGAGGACAATCCTTGCTTCTTCCGTGGCAAGGCTGGCGAGGGTATCGGTGGTCCTCACATCGGATACGACATGCCATGGCCTATGTCTATCATGATGAAGTGTTTCACAGCCCAGAGCGACGACGAGATTCGTTTCTGCATGAAGATGTTGCTGAACACGGATGCCGGCATGGGCTTCATCCACGAGTCATTCCACAAGGATGATGCATCGAAGTTCACCCGTCCATGGTTTGCATGGCAGAACACGCTGTTTGGCGAATTGGTGATTAAGTTGATCAATGATGGCAAGGCCGACTTGCTGAACAACTTATAATATCATAGCAAATAATAATACATAAAAAATGCCGATAGTTCCAAATTCCAGAACTATCGGCATTTATCATTTATGAAACTAAAAAACAATATATTATGGCTGCAGGGTGAAACCTACTACCAGATACGCCTTCTCAGTGCTTGGGTTGGCTGCTACCTGGGCGAAGACCGGAACACTGAAGGAATCTGTAATCTTCAAATCCTTGGTGGCTTTCACGCCTACATGGGTCACTGCAAAACCATTGGCTTCACCATAGAAGGATGTGGCAAACGGTACGGCACCTACACTTGCCTCCCAATCACAACCACCTAACTTGAATGGAGCTGTGGCCTCGAGATAAGATGAATAGGCACGGTCGCCATCCTTGTTGACACCATCATTGCCCGCAAAGTTGGTATACCAGTTGAGGGCAAGTGCTCCGAAATCATAACCTACGTTTGCCTCGAAGACATGAGAGGTTTCGTGCGCCTTGTAGGCGAAATACTTCTCGTTAGGCGAATTGAACCAGTAGTCGGTTACGCCGATATGGAAACCGCCAGTCTCGTATGCCAGGGTAAGATCGAACTCCTTGGTATCCTCAGGCTGAGAAAGTCCTACGCTTCCCCAGGCTGTGAGGGAGAGGCCTTTGTATCCGATGCCCAATGTAGGCTGCAGGGAAACGGCTCCCAAGTCCTGACCACGCCAGTAGTACTGGCTCACGATGTCTGCACCCATAGATGTCTCAACCTTGTCCTGCGCCATTGCAGCAGGAGCAAATGCCATCAAACCGAGTGCCAGGGCACCCATCTTCTTCATATCTGTAATTTTCTTCATAATCTCTCTTATTTTCGGGTTTATAATAAGAAGCGGTGGAAATCAATCCACCCGCTTCTATTCTTTATATATGAAAGGTATTTTAGTTGTAGCAACTCTCACCATGCTCGTAGATATCGAGGCCTTCCTCCTCAATTCTCTTGTCAACACGCAAGCCGGCAATCTTCTTGATTCCCCAGAAGAGGATAACACCTGTTACGGCTGCCCAAAGGTCGATGCAGAGGATACCGAAGCACTGTGCGCCGAAGAATCCGAAACCGCCACCATAGAAGGCACCGCCATCGAGGGCGAAGAGACCTGTCATCAAGGTTCCGAAGATACCACATACACCATGCACTGAGCTGGCACCTACAGGGTCATCGATGTGAAGCTTGGTATCAATGAACTCGATAGAGAATACCAGGATGATACCTGCCAAGAGACCGATGATGGCTGAACCCAACGGACTAACCAAATCGCAACCTGCGGTGATGGCTACCAAACCAGCCAGGATACCATTCAATGTCAATGAGAATGATGGCTTACCATACTTGATCCATGATGTAAACATGGTGCCGAGACCGCCACATACGGCAGCCAGGTTGGTGGTAAGGAATACGTGGCTGATGGCTACACGATTTACCTCGCCGGAAGCGGCAAGCTGAGAACCTGGGTTGAAACCGAACCAGCCGAACCAGAGGATGAATACACCCAGGGCAGCAGCCATCAGGTTGTGACCAGGGATAGCCTGGCTCTTGCCGTTGCGATACTTACCCAAACGAGGGCCCAGACAGATGGCACCAACCAAGGCAAGTACACCACCCACGCTATGAACGATGGCAGAACCTGCAAAGTCGTGGAAGGCTGCACCAAAGGTGTTCATCATGAATGAACCAGCCTCGCCGTTGCAGAGCCAACCGCCACCCCATGTCCAGTGACCCTCTACAGGGTAGATGATCAATGAGATGAAGAATGAATAGATGCAATACATGGAGAACTTGGTACGCTCTGCCATGGCACCTGAAACAATGGTAGCACTAGTAGCGCAGAATACAGTCTCGAACATCAGGAAACCCTCTGTAGGAAGACCGGCGGCATTTGTATAGAAAGACAAATCGCCCCAGTTAGGCATGCCGATGAATCCGGCACCATCGCTACCAAACATGAATCCGAAACCTACGAACCAGAAGAGAACGGAACCGACCATGAAATCGACAAAGTTCTTAAACAAGATGTTCGCGGTGTTTTTACTACGGGTAAAGCCCGCCTCGCAGAGGGCGAATCCCGGCTGCATGAAAAAGACCAACATGGCTGCCAAGAGCATCCACACGGTATCTAATGAAATTCCTAAATCCTGTACACTCATAACATAAAATCTTTAAAGTGTTCTTTTACCTGAAAACTTACTCTCTCTCCTTCCATCCCGCAATCGTTATTTTTCCTGCTCAGCATTATAAAGTGCGATATCGCCTCTTTCACCTGTGCGGATTCTCACGGTATCCTCTACAGGAATTACAAAGATTCGACCATCACCAATCTCGCCTGTGCGGGCAGCCTCCTGGATGGCATTAATTACCTCAGTTCGGGATAAGAAATAGTGCCTAAAAAAGTTGGTAATCTCCGATATTTTTTGTATCTTTGTAGGTGAAATCCAATTAGTTACAAACATAAAAAGATATCATTATGGAGATTACCAAGGAC
>SKEU01000593.1_pt1 | contig 22636 bp, 26 predicted proteins | sample 4819571 | NCBI WGS metagenome assembly SKEU01 (sample SAMN11008801, study PRJNA524170) | human gut metagenome | biome: Human fecal sample; material: Feces; isolation source: fecal sample from pouch patient p8, p16 | host: Homo sapiens | place: Israel: Tel-Aviv | collected 2015-06-23
CTCAAGATCTTTACTACTTATTGCCATACTTATAACATTTAATGTTTAACATGGCGCAAAGGTAATACTTATCTTTCAAACCGCCAAAATAGGGGTTGGATGCTTACTTGCTCGGGAACAAAATTCTCCTCAACTGTCAAAGCGATAAACTCACCTTCGCCTAGCTTCTTGTTTTCATTTGGTTGAAGCTTATTTGAACGATATGATTTCTTAAACTCAATGAGCCAGTCATAATCCACTGCCTCATCCTTACAATACTTGCGCAAGCTACGACCTTTACGGTTTTGGTTGTAATCCTGCATCACTTTTTCGAAATATTCCCTTGTTTCCATTATCAAACTGTTTTGATTACGGATGCAAAGGTAATATATTATATAGGTACCGCCATACGAGCTAATGGTGATTTACTCAACTTTCTGCCAAGAGGCAACAAAGTCAGGATCTTCTGTTTCAATCATCATAAATATACATTTTAGATTGAACGGCATTTGATACAAGCAAAGTCACTTGTTCACGAGTTATAAGATGACAACTCTTTATTTCCATAAACTTTGGTTTCAGCATCTTGCCATCATTAAACCATTTCTGATAAATCACATAGCCATTCAAGTCATAGTGAAGGATCTTCACCGTATCATATTTCTTGTTATAGAAGATGAAGGCTTCTCCGTAGGCCGTAGGGTCGCGATGAAAAGAGTACTGTTTCTTGTATTCAGACAACCACTTGTAGTCGATTCCTTCATCACTACAATACTTACGCAGGTTTCGACCTCTACGGTTCTGGTTAAAGTCCTGCATCACCTTTTCGAAGTATTCCTTTGTTTCCATAATTCTGATTTTTAAGAATTCGGATGCAAAGGTAAATACTTAATGTGTTAAAACCTTACGCTGTAATGGTGATATACCAAACAAGTTTTTTATCAAAAATAACATCTTTTTAACTTAAAGTGTATCCTATTTGACGATAGCGCTGTATTGGTACCATAGAAGTACTACTTTATTCCACTTTTAAGAAATGAGAAACATCATCAAACAAATCAGCATCCAGTTTCATATCATTCTTGCAAATGATTTGCATTTCAATTTGCGTTGAAATCAATGAGTTATTAACAGAGAACAAATACTCTTTCAGAGCTCGTAACTCTTTAATGAGCCATTCATGCTTCTTCATCATCCAAAAACACATCAATGTACACTTCTCTCTTTTGCATACTAAGTCAATATCTTTTTCAGGACCACCTATAATTCTAATATGGATGTTACCATCTTCCAAACTGCATTCACAGCCTTCACATTGATTTTGCTTCGTAACAGTTGTCAGATATTTAACATTCAAATAAAGCCTAACAATAAGCTTCTCTGTTATTGGCTTATCGTACAAAGCCACACCAATTGTATCAGGAATATGGGTCTCATAATCAGCATCAAACTCCAGCTTATCAGTAATCAAATGAGATATCCAATGAAAACGAGATATATCAGATAAGAAGCTAACATTTTGACGCAGCAGATGATAGTTAACCCTATCATTGGCAACATCAAACGAATCTGCTAAACGAATGAGTATCATCAAGTATTTGAGACTGACAGTATCTCTTTTCGCTCTTGATTTTAAACCATAAACATCTTTGTAATCCCAGCCATGGCTCTCAGAAACCTTTGCCACGAATGAAAGAAGAGTTGGTTCCAGATAGTCCAGCAACGAATGCGCTTTAGATAAGATAAAATTCGCACTGTCAATATGATGTCTTTCTCGTGTCCTATCACTAAAGAAATCATAAACAGCTTCAAAGACCTCTATAAGATGATTACCAGCTTCTTTATAATGAGCATTACGCTTTTTCATCTTATCATCTTTCTTATAAATACCAAAGAACTCAGATACCGTCTCTTGCATTTTCAGAACCTGTTCTGATACGAACTCAAACGTATCACTATTTGGGGATCCCAACTTATAAAGGTCAGGGTGTATCACCATACTGATATCATGTAAGTAACATGCCAGGAACAAGATATAATAATCTATAGACTTCAGGTCGAAATAATCTATCGTCTTTACAATATGAGCAGCCTGATTAACAAGAGCAACAGCATGTTCCTCGTTGTGCAAGGTATAAGCATTTAGAAACTTGGAACCATTATACCAAAGTCCTTTTGTGATACGATGAGTTTGAATCAAATCATCAATCCAATCCGGGTTCTTCACAAGATGTATGAATGTTCCAAGTACTCCTATGAGTGCCATGTCAACCTTCATTTGGTTGGAAATATTATCGTTATCGATACTTGCTACAAATCTTTCAAACTCATTAAACTCAAAATTTCGATTTCTTAAACGTAGTAAGATACGAAGCTCTGTATAGCATAGTTTCTTAGAATTGGACTTGATAAAAGAATGATCGTCAGAACATCTCACACCTATTGACTCCGAGAAATATACATTCAATATCTTGCGTAGAAAGTCAGGAGAATTGTGCCGAACAAATCTAGAGCATTTTTCTATTCCAATTGGACAATAACACTCACATGAATCATCTAAACAATCAAAAGTTATATCTTTCAAGAATTCACAGAACCTTGAAAAATTTGCAGCCTGTTTCAACCCTATATTTCCACTATAGTTTTCCTTCACCCAACGTCTGAGTGAGGCATACTTATCGATATTGATAGCTTTCATAGCTATCGAATTCTCAACATCTTTTTGATAGTACAGAAAATTACTTGCCGGTTTGTTCTTCTTTGTATGTTCTGATTCAAAATTTTCAATTCGTTTCTTTATTTCTTTACCTTTCTTTTGAGAAATTTTCTCGATGAGAAGCCAGTATTCCGATTGAAAACTTTCTTCTTCGTTTCTTTCAAGCCAATCTCCTAGCTCATCTTTACCAGCTTGTTCTAACTTATGAGTAAAACTGTCCCAAAGTTTTCTTTCTGAATCCAAGTCTATTTTCAGATTAAATAAACTAATACGATAGAGAAAATATTTTTTATACCGCTTTAGCAGCTTTATTCTAGCAGCTTCACTTTCCGTTACCCTCCCCCCATTATCGGTTTCATTCTTTTTATCCTGAAGCTGTTTCAACTCTGCATCAACAACTTCTTTTATAGCACAAAGTTTCTTATAGGAAATAGAATCATCAATATCATCAAGGCTCCAGAACAGACTGCCAGAATTAGATACACACCGTTTTATATCTTGCAATCCATCAAGGTGGTTATCTGCATCATCTATATAAATACATGAGCTTTTACCTTTGGTATGAAATTTCACTTTATATTTTAACTGTTCCTGAAAAGTTTTACTTTCCTTAGGCAGCAATCCATAAAAATCATTATCCTGTTTTTGAGAATTTACAAATAGGCTCTCTAAATCTTTGTTTAAAGCTTCAATTTTATCATTAAACTGACTTACATCCAATTCTGACTTTATATAAATTACGGAGTCATCAACATAGAAGTAAGCATCACCATCAAATAGTTTTTCCGACATCATTCTTTTTTTAACCTCCAACATGCAGAGATTACCAAAGAAATAAGACTGTGGTAACCCTTGAGGTATGCCACAATTCATATAAAAAGAATTCCCGCTAGCCTTTTGATAACCTTCAATATAATATTCATCCTGCCACGATTCTATATTTAATGGAGAGATTTTAAAATAAAGAAGCTTAGCGACTGCAATTTTCAAGGTCTCCAAATCATCATTCGGCTTTCCATCTTTGCTCAACGAAAAAGTAGCGGATAATTTATCTATTATAAGATTATATAGATATTCAGGAGAAACAGAAGGGAAAAAGTTTTGGATATCAAGACTAACTTCTGTCAGATAGCGATGATTATTCTTGTAATTTCGACAATTCTCGATGACATCATCAGAAAATACCTTATACTGTTGCTTCCAGGCTTTAAATAAGTATTGTACATCTGTACTTGGAAGATTTCCATAAAAGTTATGAGGTATCAACTTGGAAAGTTCAGACAGGCTACGCTTTTCGTTATCATCATCATACATCAACCAAGTCAGAATACATACCATGCATATCATATCTATCAGACGAGCTGTATGCATAGGACGGTAAATGAGTTTTCCATTATCATCTACCTTTTTCATTCTGAAATACACAGATATTTCAAAAAGCTCTCTTTTATCAGGATCAAGAATATCCTTAAGACGGCATTTACAAGCATCTATGACTTTTGTTATAAGGTCGGCGTTATACTTGTCTCCCAAGGCATAGTAAAGTTCAAGATCGCTTTTAGCAATCATAACCTGATCTTTTCCCATAACCTCAGCTTTGCTATCAAGCAGACCTTTATCGAAAACATAAGACTCCAAGCTGTAAATAGCATTGTAGATATTGCAATCATTCAGAATCTTCTCTCGCAAAGAAAGAATTTCACTATTATTGATTTCATTCATGATGGTACCCTTTCCAAACATCTTTGAATTTATCGATGAGAACATTTATAGAGTCCTCTATTTTAGCATCTTTCAATTCATCTTTATCACTGCGCTTACATTTCATGGCAAACAACAGTAGCTTGTCTTCCATTACCGTAATCGAGATGCCATGCTCAACCGAAAGAAGATTGTTAAACTTATCCCATTTCAAGGTTATTTCAGGCAGAAGAGAACCTTCTTGGAAAGATAAGCAAAACAAGCCATTAAAGACAAACTCACACTTCTTATATTTTTTCTCTAGTTTCACCAGACTATTGACAGCAAGGAACATATCGTTGAAAAACAGATATAAGGCTGTCAACTTGGCCTGAAAGTTATCACACTGTTTTCTCAAATAACTCCAGTTATAATCAAAATGAGGATTAGATGACAAGAAAAATGTAAAGCCAAAAAGAGGCTCATTCTGACTCACCAACATTTTCACAAAATCTTCAACCTCTTCCTTTTTATCAACATTTTCTACATTCAAGTTTAGCAAGAAGTTCAATACCTTCAATTTATGTTGCTTGTCACGCAATACACTTTTATCGTAAAAAGTATTTTTCTCTGTCTTTTCCCTTTTTTGTTTAGCATTCTCCTCTTCCAATTCTATCTGTCGTTGAAGATCTTGCAGTAACCAAGATGCTGTATACTCTTTTACCTCACTATCTTTCTTTTTTGCCATATTCTTTCATATAATATTCACTATAGTCTTTTACACCTTCAGGAAGTTCCTCTAAGCTCAATGGAGCATAGAGATTAATAAAAAAACTAAGAAGTTGACGAAAAGCCAGCAGTCCTGCATCATCCGTATCCGGATACATATGCAGATGAAACTTTGCCAACTTCATCAGATCCATTTTAGGCAATATTGTTGCACTCGGTATAGCTAATGCCTTTTTACCAGAAGACAATAAGGAAAGACAATCCGTAATACCTTCACTTATATATAAGTCATCTCCATTTTTCAATTCATTCAAGACAGGTAAGTTAAAAAGTCTGGTCTTTTGAGCAGAAATAAACTGAAAACGAGGTATTTGCTTTTTATTATTCTCACCCAGATACCGAGATTGAAGCCCAACTAAAGTACCATCAACATCATAATAAGGAAAGAACAGACAAGGAGTGAACACACACAAATTCATATTTGCATTTACCAATCCGCTGTTTTTCAACACTTCCTCAGAAAATGTAGATTTCAATTGTTCTAGAAGTTTCCATGGAGAATCCAAAGAAACAATGTTCAGAGACTTGATGACTTCCGGATCGAGCTTTCTTTCATCAAACAGGAATTTACTTCCTTGCTTAGTCAAAGTACAATGATTTAGCACGAACTGCGCCACCTCTCTGGCAAATGGTTTAACTATATTTTCTTGCTTTATCTTAAAATGCTTTGGTGTTGTCGGTTTAATCTTGATATTTTTGGAGGTATGATCAAGATATATACCAAATTGTTCACATAGCCATTCACAAGCCTGATTAAAGTCCAAGCCACCTTTTAACTGAACAAACTTAATGGCATTGCCTCCAGCTTTACAAGAAAAACAGTACCACCTACTACGGTTCTCTCCAAAAAAAGCCATACTAGGATGCTCCTCATCATGCGCAATGCACAATGCCTTATGATGTTTCACATCAACACCGAGCTTTTCTGCAACACTCTCACAAGAAAGCTCATTCAACTTTTCTATAACATCTTTAGGAATAAAAGCCATAATTTAATGAATATAAGATTAAGTTATATCTTAATGAGTATCATCTTCTTCGTAAAAATAATAATATGCCACTATCACTTCTCTTACCTGAGTATCAATACACTTCTTTGCCTCATCAATCAGCAATTTTATGAATATCCCAGCAATAATACTAAAAATCAAAGCAAAGAGCAAGCCTACTAGTATTTTTCCGAAAACTGGATGGATAGGAAAACCACACCATCCATCAAACCATTGAATGAAAGCTTCACCCAAGTCATTCCATACAGGATAACAACGCACGAAAACAGTAACAGACAAAAACATGACAGGCAGAATAAGTCCTTCATATATCGCCCTCAAGACCCAAAAACGAGATATATACACGAAGCGATTACGGCAATCCTCGCTTTGAGATTTGTCCAATCTCATCCACATATACGAATAAGCCACGCTCTTACTATCCGCCATCAATTTTGTTATGGTCTCATTTTTGAATACGAAATGCTTTGCAGTATCCTCAAACGTAGAATTCAGATAGTCATCTTTGGATTTATTTTCGAAACGCTTCATGATCCAACAGCGAAATTGCTTACCAGCTATCCAACTTATCATCCCCAGCACGTATGCTATAATGATACATACAGCCACAGATAATATCACTTGATTCTTATGAAATACAAAACCTTTAAACTCTGGAAACGCATATATCAGAAGCCCCAACATAGCCGTTCCAGAAATCAAGTACGACATATCAAAGATATTCAACGCACCAGTCACTGTATCAAATTGCTTTTGAAAGTTCATATATTAATTGCCTAATTAATTGTTTTCATTTTAGGTACAGAGTATATCACCAATACAGCGTCCCCACTATATTACAAGTAGTTACACCTATCAGTTTTTGAAAAAGGTTATTTGGTATCGTTTGTAGGATGCAGGATAGTTAAACACACATCTTTGCCTCTTCTATTTTTCCGCATCTGAAACATGGAAGCGCAGACCTTTATACTGTCGTTTCAACTATCTTATAAAACAAGGTTATGGCTACAATATAGATACAGCATTATTACCACTTATGCCTATGTATTATTACTGCTTCTCAATACCTTTTCCAAAACCTCTTGTGAAATTTCATTTTGGCATCTGACAATCTCTTGCTGAATTTCTTTAGCATGTTTCAAGTCACCTATATTCAAGCAATACTGATGGAGTCTTTGCAGGACAGCAATAGCTTCTAAATTATTCGCACAAATCGCCAAAGCTGCCAAATCTTTCTGTTGTTCATTATTGGCTGCCACTTTGAGCACCTTGAACATATTTTCTAAAAACGTATACATGATTACTCAGTTATAAATTTATATGAATTTGCTTATGCAAAGCCTTTGTCCCCAGGCGGTCCCATCCCGCACAACCATGGCGAGACCTTTGATGGTCCGCCAACCTTAGAGCGTAGCGGTTCCGAGCACCGGAGGGCGGTTACATCCTCTCGTCCCTGAGGGAAGAGAGGCTTGGTGAGAAAGGTGGAGCCTTCCTTAAGGGTAAGGAAGGACGGGTTGGTTTTCGAAAAAACTCCTTTTGCTAAAAGGAGCCAGAGGGTTTCAAAAGTGCATACCCTCCAATCACCCCATAACATACCAACGGTATGAGAAAGGCAATCGCCATACTCCCCGTAGTATCCGCAATATACCCCATAATTACTGGAGCAACCGCACCACCCACTATCGTCATGATAAGCAACGAAGAAGCAAGCTTGGTCTTTGTCCCTGCATCTCTCAATGCCAACGAGAAGATAGTCGGAAACATGATGCTCTCTCCCAGATACAGGGCGAAAAATGCAATGAGAGATAAGGTTCCGCTACATACCACCACAATCAATGTGGCAACAAAGGTGAGGATGGCACAGGCCAGAAGTACCAGCCTTGGCTGAATATAATTCATGATGACACCACCAGCCAACCTGCCGATAAAGAACAGACCCATTCCGCCAAAGGCGAGATACAGACTGGCAGTCTGCTTCTCTATATGAATGCTCTCCTCAGCATAGTTGATGAAGAAACTGTTCACTCCCGTCTGGGCAGCCACATAAAGAAACAAGGTCAGCATACCGAAACCGAATGCCATCACTCGCATCGGCTTCTCCTCCACCTTCTCGTTCGTATCCGCCTCATGCGCTCTCCTTGGGTCCGGCAACTTAATCCTTGACAGGACCAGTGCCACAGCAAGCACGAAGATACCCACCAGGATATAAGGAATGGCGATGTTGACACCCGAGAACAGAAGCTGTCCGCCAACCAGCGGTCCTACAATCCAACCGATACCATTGAGCGACTGTGACAGATTGATTCTGCTCTCTGCCTTGTCAGGATGTCCCAGTACCGTGGTATAAGGATTCGCACTCGTTTCCAGACAGGTCAGTCCGCATCCTATCACAAACAGCGACAGAACAAAGAAGTAGAAACTGTTGATCCTGCTTCCCGGTATGAACATCAGAGCACCGATACCGAAGAGAACCAGTCCTGTTATCACTCCCCTCCTGTAGCCCCACTTCCGGATAATCCATCCGGCAGGCAGCGCCATCAGAAAGTAGGCACCATAGACAGCAGCCTGCGTCAAGGCCGACATCGCCTTGCTGATATGGAACGACTCCTGGAAATGCGGATTCAGCACCTCCAGGATACCATGGGCAAATCCCCACATGAAGAAGAGGCTGCTGATAATGAGGAAGGGCACCAGATAGTTATGCCCTTCGTATCTGAAGATGGATGGCTTCGTCATGATTCTCTGCAAATTTAAGACTGTCCTTTGTGAATGAGGAGTTTCCTCTAAGTTGTCTATTCTTTCTTTTCTTTTTTCCATTAGTAATAGTTTGTGTTATAAATATGTGATTTCAAATACTACACTACACTGCTTTTTTGATTTATACGAGGTATAAATACGAATCCGTTTCCGCTTCATTAGAAGAATAGAAAGAAATCGAACTGAGACTCATTTGAATCCGAAGTGAATCTCACGTAAACCTTAATAGAGCCCCACGTAAACTTTATCTGAGCCCCAAACCAATTCGAAATGAAACTTACTCCAAATGCAAGTGAAGCCAGTTTCAATCGCAAAAAAGCCTTTTTGCTTTACAGCATAAGCAAAATCGTGAGGGATAAAGCCAAAATCGTGAGGGATGCGTGAGGGATAAATCCCCGTTTTAGCCCATCAGTCACGCATACGAATCCTTTAGCAATCAGCATCTTATCAAATTTATATCTGAAAATCGTGATGGGTGATAGATGAGCTGCAAAAAAAATCTGCGTCATCTGCATTATCTGCGAAATCTCAGAACCGAGCAGGTTCAAATTTGTGGGAATCTGTAAAATCTGTGGGACTAGAAAGAGAAAAGAAGATTCCGAAAGATTATCTCCTGTATTTAAGTCTCCAGAAGAAGTGCCATGTTCTAAAGATAGGCTCACTCAAAGCCTCAGCAGGATAATATCTCACGAAGTGCATGTTCCTCCATATCTTCAAGAAGTATTTCTTTGCCATTCCCTGCTGTGTGAAATGCCCATACTTGGTGAAATGCTTTCCGAAGTTGCCTCCATTCAGTATCTCTGCCAGCAACAACTTTCCTCGTTTTTCATCCATCGGAGCAATCATCTTCTCCTCAGGTAATCCCAATGCCTTATGCAGCACATACATCACCGCCCCAGCAAACTTCCACAATCCCAAATACTTCAATTCCTTCTGCACCACATCTAAAGCAGTAGAGGCAGAAGAAGTAACAGCAGTAGTAGAACCAGCAGAATTATCTCCCTCTATTGCAAGGCGGTCCCATCCCGCACAATCTGGCGAGACCTTTGATGGTCCGCCATCCTTAGAGCGTAGCGGTTCCGAGCACCGAGAAGGTGCGGTTACATCCCCGCTTCCTGAGGAAGAGGGGCTTGGGGAGAAAGTGGAGCCCTCTTTGGAAAGAGGGACGGGGTGATTCGAAAAATCAGTATCCAAAAATACATTTTTAGAGAAATCATTGACTACAAGAAAATAGTCAATGATTTGCCTCATTCCAATCCCTTCATCAAAGAAATGGTGATATAGATGCGTCAGCTGATAAATCACATTAAATGCTGTCGTTGGTATAGCAATATCCCCTGCCCCATCAGGCAGCCCCACAATATGCGAGCATTGCAGATCCGCATTCCTTCGAAACCATTTCTGCAATCTAGCATGATAGATAGGATTATTCATGGAACAAGGAAAGAAATGCAACTCTACAGGCACACCATCCAAGGAAGTCTCTAGATGCTGCAGTCTGATATCATCTTCCAGTTCAAACTTCTTTTGAGCATACTCCATAATCCTCTCCCTACTAGCATCAATCCAAACATCAATATCTCCAGGAGTGCGGGAATAAGGATTCGGATACATCAAGGCATTCCCCTGCCCCTTCAAGATACAACACCTCATCCCATCCTCCCTCAACATAGAGAAGAGCTTGCTCGCCACTATATTCACTTTCCTATTCTGCCTGCGAATCTGTTGCGCCTTACCCATCCAGGTCATCAGCAGTTCCCTCCCAATCGGGTGCATCCTCAGCTCCTCAGGATACTCCTTCCCTAGCCGTTCAATACCCTCAAAGCAAAGCCCTAGAAGAGCTTGCTTAGAAGCAAAAGAATACAGCATCTGCCAGTCCATCCCAGCCACCACCCTACTCATATTCCCTTTATATCCAAGGCAATACTTCAGGAAAGCGAAAAAAGCAGTTATATCATTCATTCAACTATTAATCTTTATTAAATTATTAATACCATCTCACCGTTTTACGCCATAATGATGTATATTTGCAATCAGAAGATTATTAATTAAACATTTCGTTTATAACCAAGAACCCTTCTTCTGCAACAAGAAGGGTCATCAATAATTTTAGCGGAAATTATCCTACCAAACTTTTCTTACTCATTATTTCTCCCATAACATGCTAAAGGCATATTCATTATAACCCATACAATATTCATAGAACTCCATTCTATTTTGTTCTTCGCTATACGTATCAAAACAGTCGCCTGCATACACTATTTCATTTTGATAGCAACAACTAGAATCGTGTTTAAAGAAATAATCACCCATAACCGTATTCTCTGGTACTTTATCTATACCATTTTTAAGTCTATAGAAAGGAAAATCCTTACTTCGCAACTGCCACTTTACCTTGCCGTTTTGAGAAAACACAAGAATGATAGGCGTACGGTTAAGCTTCATATACCGTATGGCACATGCAGAAAAACTAACTTGATATTTATCAGCAACGGCTTTGATTAATTCACCAGAAAGAACTTTTCCTTCAAAATCTTCTTTAAATAGAAATGTTGGCATAAGAAGATTTGCTGCAAAATCATCGGCTTCTCTTTCTATCCTCCAATCTTCATTCTTTCCAAACTGAACATATCGATGAATATGAGGTTGCATCTTTCCACTTTCTAAAGCTAGCCTATGATGGTCTATAAAGTAATGCCCAAGTTCATGAGCTAACGTAAACCTCCCCTTCGAATTATTAATATCATTACCTGTTTTTGTATTGATATGAATGAAGAACTTATCTTGTTTGGGTTCATACCAAGTCATCCCATCAAAAGTATCAGTTTCATAATCATCGTATATGACACGGATACCTTCATCTTTCGCAATTTCCAGTAATGGTACCGGAATAGAGTAAAGAGAAGCTATAGCTTCTGGCATTGTAAGGCTAGAATTATTCATCATAACCTTCATCTAGTTTATGCTGCCTTCTCATTTTATCCAAAACATTCTTTGGCAATTTACTATAATTACGTGCAGCCATAGAGTACCTACTATCTGCACGCTCACTAATATCAGAATTGGAGGAACTTGTTTTATCACCAATATGCATGGAGTCAGATACAATCCTACACATTCCATTTACTATTGCCTCAACATCAACATGCCTATCCGCAGTACGAGGCTTATAATCCTCATACATCTGATCGAAGAATGCTAATTCATCTTCATTACTAGGAGGAAGATAACCTGTTGCCTCCAACATTATTTCAAGTTCGTCTATAGTCAAATTTTTCATGCCTCTAGTAATTTTGAATCGTTAATAGCTTCACAAGCCTGTTTCTTATATACCCTTATCGCACTTTGACTAAGTCCCAAGCGCTTGCGTAACTTTTCTAATAGTTTCCGTGGAAGTTTCTTGCCACTTCTTTGATATGCTTTGTAAGTTAAATAGATGATTCTATGTTTCTCATCAAGCAAAGAGAGTTTCTTTTCCATGATTTCTATCAATTGCATTTTTTCCAATGGATCCAATCCTGCGACCTGAAAAGAATCCACAAAATCTTCTGTATTTTCTATCACCGACAAATCCTCTTCTTCTGAAATCCGGGCACATTCACCAGTTCTAGTAAACTGACACATTTGGGAAAACGCGATTTTTACTAACCATATTATAATTGCATTTTCCTCATTAGTACAAGAAGATTTTCCCATATCGAAGGTGGGATAAAGCCATACTTTATTGAAAGCACATCGAATCGCTTCAAAAGCCACATTCTCATTATAGCCATATTTAAGGGCTAATATTTCAACCCTCTTTTTAATCTTAATTTCAAAGTAGCTAACAAATAGATCAAAAGCTTTTCTTGCTGCCTCTTCATCAATATTTCTGTTAGCTATTATACGTATAAGTTTCACTCCATCAACCTTTTGCGAATCTTTTCTATCCATTATTTCTGTTTTGACTAACGGTTTTGGTATAAGGGTGAGTGTTCAACGGAGAATACTCTTTAAAATATTAATAAAATGACAAAAGTAACAAACATTAACGGCTCAAGCCGTTTTGCAAGTCCTTCAGGTTACAATACTTGGTTGGACTATTGGGAGGCACAAACAGGAAAATCCGCATGGAGATGTTCAGCAACCGACTGTCACAAGTTCGGAAGTTCGAATCTAGTAGGTGCCCATGTAAGAAAGGTGAACAGTACTGATAATAGTTGGTACATTGTTCCACTTTGTAGGGGATGCAATAATCGCATCGATGATTTTTATGTAGATGAGACGTTGGTACCAGTACCAAGGAATCTCTAAAAATCTATTAGCAAGCCTCAAGGAATCATATCCTTGGGGCTTTTCTTTTTATTAGCTCCCCTATTATCCTCATGAATACTCCCACATTCCCCAGGCGGTCCCATCCCGCACAGCCATGGCGAAGACCTTTGATGGTCCGCCAACCTTATAGCGTAGCGGTTCCGAGCACCGGAGGGCGGTTACATCCCTAATCCCTATGGTAGGGATTTAGGGCTTGGGTATAGGGTTAAGGACCCTCCCTCAAGGGAGGGACAGGAGGGTCTATTTACAATACATCTCCTCATAATACTTCTGATACTCCCAGAAGTAACATGATCCATCCATTCCTGGTTATCAAGATACCACTTTACAGTTTCTTCGATTCCCTCCTCAAACTGGAGAGATGGCTCCCAACCGAGTTCCTTCTGCAACTTGCGGGAGTCGATGGCATAACGCATATCGTGACCCTTTCTGTCTGTTACATAAGTTAAGTAATGAGGTCCATATCCTCGCCTTCCTTTCTGCCGAGCAGAAGGAAAAGGTAAGATATAGTTTTCAATATCCTTATTTCAAATAATTCCTGTCATTATCCTCGAACCAGTCAGCCAGCGCTTCCTCAAAGCTCCACTTAAACTGATAACCGCAGTTTTTCAACTTCTCACCACAGATATTAGTAGAAATCTGGAGCTTCTTCACTCTCGCAGGACAGATACCCATTGGTGAGCCAAGAAGTATGGCAGTTCTAGCCATAGGCATGATAACCCAGTTAGGAATATCAGGTACAAACTGAGTTAATCCAGTTACCTTCTTCATTGCCTCCACGATATACAGATGGTATAGGCAGGTTCAAAGCAACAGTTATATAGCTCCACCCCATGCTTATGATGCTCCAACCATAAAGATAGTCATTTCACATATCAATTAACATACGATACAGTTCCCCCTACAATTTCCTTTGCAGGATATTGTAGGGGTACATTCTTATTTTCCCTCAAAAAGATTTTTGGGATTATTGTTGCTGCGCTCTAACATCTTCATAAACTTCATGAGATAGTAAATCAAGTGTAGTTTTTAAACGATTCACCTCTGATTCTACATCTTCTTTCCCTAAATCATCTCTCATCTCAAAAGAATCTACTCTTGAAAAACTATGAAAAGTATTCAGGCAAACAACTGTAGTTTTAAAGGTCATACGCAACATACCATTAGCCAGTTCTTCTATACAAACGAAGGCTCTTGATTCCAAAGCATAGTTTTTTTCTCCAATCAGCCATTCATTAATTACTTGCGAAATATGATTTTTTACGATCTCGTTCATAGTCACAAGTCCTTACTTATTCGTAAACTCCACAATCAGCTTTACAATCTTGTCGATTTCCATATCAGACAACTCATAGAACAATGGCAATCTTACCAAGGTATCACCATATCTGTCACAATTTGGCAACTCTCGACCATCATGCTTGTTCTCATAGAACTTGCTGCTATGCAATGGCAGGTAATGGAATGTGGTCTGCACATCATTCTCCTTCAAGAACTTCATCAAGGCAGTACGATACTCCAAACTTGGACAGAGCAGATAGAACATGTGAGCATTGTTGGTAGCATACTCAGGGATATAAGGCAACTTCACTTCATTGCCAATCTTACCATTCAAGCCCTCGAAATAACGATTCCAGATATGCTTACGCTTACCCTGAATATCATCAAGCTGCTCCAACTGAGCCCAAAGATATGCAGCATTGAACTCTGATGGCAAGAATGAAGAACCCATATCTACCCAACCATACTTGTTGACCATTCCACGATAGAATTCGGCACGGTTGGTACCCTTCTCCCAGATAATCTCGGCACGACGAACAAAACGCTCATCATTGATTACGCACATACCACCTTCACCACTACTGATGTTCTTGGTCTCATGGAAAGAGAATGCACCCAAATGACCGATGCTACCCAATGGACGGCCTTTATAGAATGAATCTATGCAATGAGCTGCATCCTCAACAACCAGCAAATTATGCTTCTCTGCGAGAGCCATAATAGCATCCATGTCACAAGCAACACCTGCATAGTGAACCACAGCAATCACCTTGGTCTTCTCATTGATCAATGGCTCAATCTGCTCAACCTCCATATTAGGATTTTCTGCAGAACTATCTGCAAATACAACCTTTGCACCTTCACGAAGGAAAGCCAAAGCTGTAGATACGAATGTATAGGAAGGTACAATCACCTCATCGCCAGGCTTCAAGTTACAAAGCATGGCGCACATCTCCAAGGCATCAGTACCAGATGTAGCAAGAAGACATTTCTTGAAGCCATACTTCTGCTCAAAGAAGGTATGACACTTCTTAGTAAAATCACCATTGCCACTCATGGTTGTTGAATGACAAACTTCCTCCAAATACTTCAATTCTCTTCCAGAGAAATAGGGTTTATTAAATGGAATCATAACTTATAATATTTAATGTTATTTACAAATTGCACGTGAATACAATATTTTGATAGATATTGCGTTTATCGAATATGAAGCAAAACAAAGACATAAAGAAGAACTTATCCGAACGCATCCAAGATGTGTTTGCGAAGTCTCTTGCCTTTATTCTCTCCATATATTTTCGTATAACCGGTCAGAAAGAACTCTAACCCTTCAATGCCTTCAAGTAATATTGAAGCATCTTTTCGGCTTCAGTCTTTGAATCAAATCCAGCATTAGCTACTTCCTTGGCATAACTTCTGCGAACAGGAATATTCTTCTCAACAATAGGGATAATCTTCTCTGCCCACGCTGCTGCACCTTCATCCAAGTTGATGAAATGTCCCAGTTCACAAGCACTAGCTTCTGGAGTAACAGCCGTTGAAAAGAACATAGGCAAACCACAACTTTGGCTTTCCAATCCCACAACAGGCAATCCTTCATAGCGAGAAGGCAACAGGAAGGCATCGAAAGCGTTATAGAACTGCTGGATATCCTCTCTTCTTCCAAGCCAGGACATGGCAGGTTCAATACCGGTTTCCTTGATACGCTCTTTCATCTTCTCCTCCAGGATGCCAGCACCAATGATAACAAACTGGGCTTTTTTCTGACGCTTATAGATTTCACTCATCACATCTATCAGGAACAGAGGATTCTTCTGATGCTCAAATCTTCCGATAAAGCCATATACCACCTTATCTTCCCAACCAAACTTCTTGCGAGTCTCGTTGCGAAGTTCTGGCTGATAAGAATTAAACTCAGTATTGATAGCCGTTTTGAAGATAGCAATCTTTCCTTCATCAAATGCTTTCTTACCGAACTGGAAGATACCACAATCCTCTCCACATGCCATGTAATGAGTGGCATAGAGATGAGAAAGCGGACGGAGCATATACTTTACGTATGTCTTCCACTCACCAGGAGCTGCCATTGATAAAGACTCAGAGATTCGAACCTTTACGCCAGCTTTCTTGGCTGCATACATTGGGAAGAAATTCATCATACTGTTGTAAGCATGAACCACATCATACTTTTCTTTCTTGAAGAGTTCATACAAGGCATCAGTATGTCCCTTGAGTTTTTTGAAAGATGGCACGATAAACACACGACCACCCAATGCTTCAATCTCCTCCTGTGGAATGGCATTAGAGTCATCGTTGCATACGATGTCCATCTGTACTTGGGTCTTATCTATATGGCGGAAGTACTCCATGATAAGATTCTTCTTACCGCCAGACAAGATAGGACCACCTATAACTGCTACTTTAATCATATTTTTTTATTTCAGATGCTTTTTAATATATAGTTTTAAACAAGCAGGTATTAAATCCTTCATTTTTGCTTTAAAAGATGGTTGAAATGTCTTAGCAAAAGAATCTTCAAACCACGTATCAGAATCTTTTATACCGTGATAAATTGTATCACGTACCATATCTTTGCGCTTAGTAGGTTTTAGAAGATTACTATTATGCTTTGATATTTTCTCAAAAGTTGTTTCTTTATAATAGAAATTACTAGAGAAATTCTTCCAGACATCCAAACCTTTATCTGTATTTATAAGCATACATGAGACACCACGTACATCGTAAAAATCAGGATGTTCGTTTTCTATTCCCCAATAATCACCTATCGTAATATCTCCCACTCTACCAGGGGTACAATATTTGCACTCATAACAGCATTCACGATATGTTACACCTTCTAAAAATCTATAATAATAAGGATCAACATCGCAAAAATGCATTTTTTCCTTGCTATCAGTTTTAATAGAAAAATTCAATGCCCACCCTGCTAACTTAGACCTAAAATTATATTCTTTAATTTTAAAGTTCTTTTGTTTTTCAAACCATACTATGTATTTTTTAAATAATAAGGGGCTATTTACACCATGGCAAATCAAATCCATAGTAAGAAGGTTATCGTAATCTTTCTTCAAAAAGGATTTCAGACCTCCAACTTGACATGCTGTTCCTGAAAAAAGGACTTTCTTACCTTGCATTAGCTTTGCTTTTATATCACTATAAGAATGCTGTGTATTTGCTTGAACATACTTACTACTCTGGATTTTCTTTAACTCATTCAAAGAATTGGCACAAACATGACAAGCATTCCATTCTGAATCATATGTTACACCATAAACAACTCCTCCATTTTCTATCCATGCCTTAGCAATACCCATAAAAGCACCACCAGAGGCACTTCTGAACAATAGCTCATCATCTTTCAACCGAACAGCTAAAGCTTGACAAGCAACAGATTTCTTAATGGCAATATTTTGAGGACATCGTTTCTGACACAATCCACAGTCAATACACTTAGATTGATCAATAGAAGCAACCATAAACCCCTCATCATCTTCAATCATAGAGATAGCTTTTTGTGAACACAATTGTTCGCAAGCTCTACATCCGGTACATTTCTCGGTTATATCATTCATTTCTCAAGTGCATTTTTTAAGAAAGCTACTCCTTTAGCTCTTTCTTGATTTAAAATGGAATTTACACGTTCAAAGTCTACATTAGTCTTCTCTACATAAGAGAAATCATTATATTCCTTCAAATGCCTTTGTTCTAACCCCGTAAGTTGAAGCAAACTTGCCAATCTACTACTAAACTCATTCGGATAAATACATATCATTGGAGTATTCAAGTTACAGCAAAATGCAGTTCCATGAAATGAATCGGTAATAACACAACCAGCATTGGCAATTAAACTGATAAAATCAGTTACTTCGGGTATAAGAATAGACTTACCTGGTCTCACAATTTGGTCATATCTCAAACAGAAACGTACCAATTTCCAACCTTTTCTTTTTGCAAATTCCTTTGCATATCGATCAAATTCGCGATTAGAGTTCAATTGGTAAACTAACACATATTTACCTTTATCTGTTCTTACACGCTGCGATTCTGTCAGCAACGACATCCAAAAGTCCTTGTTAACTTGCAATGTAGGATCTAAGACATGTGTCACAGAAGGTAAACCTAAATCTTCACAGATGTTGACTGCACTTTTTTCTCTTACAGAAATTGCAGAATAACGTTGAAGCAACTTACGAGTTTCTTCTTTCTCCCAATCATCAAGTTGTGGTTTACCAAAACTGGCAGAATACGCTATTTTCTTTACGTTATCAGGAACAAAGCTAAGAAAAAGCGGCTTCAATATACCACCATTCCATCCAGAGTTCCATACTTGATCACTACCCGTACAATAAATATCAGAATCAATTTTGAATTTTTTGAAACTTTCTTCTGTTCCATAAACTTTATCTTGCTGGTTCAAATATTTATTTAAGAAACGCGGAAACATTCTATCCTCTCTTACAAAAGTAGGATATAACAAAATTCCATATATAACCTTTTGAAAGATATTTCTTTTTTCTACCCATAGTTTAATTCGTTGAAATTTTGAAGAAAGAAGACCATCCTTTACATAGTTAATAAAATCAACCTGGCATCCTAAATCTTCAAACACCTTCTGTGTCGCCACAGCCTGAAGAACAGAACCATAATTTCTTACGTTCTGAAGTGTGATAACTGTAACTTTCTTCATATTATTTTCTTCTATCTACGAATTTAAAAACAAATTTTAATGCAGAAAAGCCAAAATATGAAATTAAGCATGCCAATCTAGCTTTTGGACGTGCTTGATTATCCAACAAAACTGTTCTTCGATTTTTATACAACAAATCCTTAATGATATAGCGCTTACTATAATTCTTTGGCATTTTCAGCAAGAGATGACAAGCAAAACTAACCATTCTACATTGATATGATTTCATTATTGGTCTTATCAAATCCATATGTCTATTAAATGAATCCAAAACTTCTAAAGCTCCATCCATTTTCTTTTCGCTAAAGCTAGCTCCTTCAGTACTGTTTGAGCGCAAAAGATAGTAATAAATTACTTTATTACAATATGCCACCTTATCACTCTGGAAAAGAAGAAGATAAGTAATTGCAAAATCCTCAAAGATTTTTCCAACAGGATAACGGATACCAGATTCAAATATAGACTTATGATATAATTTACATACAGGCCATGTATCAAATTTCACCTGATAGTTCATATATTCCACGGCTTTAGCTGGAGAAAGCAGTTCTTCTTCATACTTAGAAGGAACAACTTTAATAGGTTCGCCTTCCTTGAATGTTTGAAGAATTGCTAAAGATACCTTACATTTGTATTTTTTTACAAGATTATATAGCGTTTCTACATGATCCGGAGTTATGATATCATCGCTATCTACAAAAAGAAGGTATTCGCCAGATGCCTTTTCTATACACAAATTTCTAGCAACAGCCTGACCTTCATTTTTTTTGTGTATAACTCTTATACGCTTATCCTTGGCAGCATAACTGTCACAAATACTTCCACTTTCATCAGTACTTCCATCATCAACTAATAAAATCTCTAGATTCGAATAAGTTTGATTTATAATACTATCAATGCAAGTCGAAAGATATGGTGCTACATTGTATAATGGCACCAATACACTTATAAGTTCATTTTCAACCATCATTATTTCAACATTTTTTTAATATAACCTTTCACTAGTAATTTGGATATAGCAAACTGCCAATACAAAAAATGCTTAAGTTTAGAATACCTTCCATCATAGAATTTAGATAGAAACAATTTTCGGTCCTTTAAGCTTATCTTATATCTTTTCCAGGTAAATTGAGAAGAAATGCCACCATCCGTCATATTGGTGATGGTATTACTAAAAAACTTAAATTTACAGCCAGCAGCACAAACTCGATGAAACCAATCAACATCACCAGATAGCTTATATCTAATATCAAAAGCACCATATTTATCATATATGCTTTTGGGAACCAATGTTGCAGGATGAGTCACGCCAATGTCATCTTTTTCATAAGCTTTCATGAGATTAGATGCTTCAGACTTACATTTTACTATCACATGACCATTATCGTCAACAAAGTTCATTGCGCAACTAATTATTGGCAAATCATCTTTGTCCTGCCTTGTAATGATATCAGCTAATTGCTCTAAAGCACCAGGTTCAATATAGTCATCACTATTGACAATCCAAACATAAGTACCTGTAGCCATATTAACACCTTTGGTAAAAGCATCATATATGCCCTTGTCTGGTTCACTAACATAACGCATTCTACCTTCAAACTGAGGTAAATAGCGCTTAATTACATCTACAGTCTTGTCCTTTGAAGCACCATCAACAATAATATATTCATAATCCTTGAATTCTTGACCAAGAACAGATTTCATTGTTTTTTCTATACTGGATTCACAATTATAACAGACAGTAACTATAGAAAAAAGAACTTTATTCATATATTAACTCTTTAAATTTCACATCATAAAGCTAGAAATAGTTAAACTATTTTGCTATATTATATATTTATCTTCTTGATAAACTGTGCAGGATTACCACCCCATATTTCATCAGCTGGAACATCTTTAGTAACTACACTTCCTGCTGCAATAATACTTCTAGCACCAATTGTAACACCTTTTAGAATGATTGATCGACAACCAATAAAAACGTCATCACATATTTTAATTGGCAATGTCTTAGCAGAAGAAATGTCATTAATTCGAGCCGCACGAACTTTATAGTCTAAACTATGTGCATCAGAATCCATGATGATACAATCTCCACCAATATTCACCCGATTACCAATAGTAATACTACTTTTTGCCCAAATACATGAAGAAGATATACCAACAAAGTCACCTAATATTACATTAGACTCAGGTCTCTCCAACCATATACCCGCTTTAATATTTCGAGCGAGAGGGTTGAAGTTGTCACCACTGACAATGCTACAACTGTTACCAATTGTAAGAACAGCTCCTCTACATATCTCTAAATGTATTTTCCCTAAACTAGTAAAATTATCACCAATATATGCCCCGCTCAATTTCAATGCGAATTTATTATAATGACTATAATAATAATGGCGAAATTTACGTCTTAACAACAACAACTTATTTAAATTCATATGATATCATTATTTTTAATCTTCTATTGGATGATCCTTAAAATAAGCTTTCAACTTGTCTATATCACACAGAAGTTTCCAATTTTCTTTTAGCCAATTAGTATCAAGATTCCACCATTGAATATCTAGCAACCAATTAATAGTATCCTCGTCATAGCGAAAACTAATAACTTTAGCCGGTACACCACCAACTATAGCATATGGTGGAACATCTTGTACAACTACAGCACGAGCTAAAATCATAGCACCATCTCCTACCGTTATGCCACCAGACAAAAAAGCTCCCTCTCCAATCCAAACATCATTTCCTATCCACAAAGGGTAGTTTTCGTTTTTAGTAGACATGCGGTTTTCGACAAACATTTGCTCTTTAGCAAACGTGGTACCACACTGCTCTTTAAACGGATTTAGAGAAAAGAAACATGGAGATGTCGTTACAAATGGCTCTTTATAAGGATGTCGCCCCGAGTTTGATCTTACGAATGGTGCAATGCTGCAAAAACGTCCAATATAGGCGCTCAATTCTGAATAAGGACCCACATAGGAACCTATACCAATGTGCCCTCTAAAAGTACTATGAGGATGAAACATACACATACCTTCTGCATCTACTTTTATATTGACATCAGCTGAATATGCAATTTTTACACCCTTACCACGATTGAGAAAACGGATAACAAACGCCTTCAAAAGACATATAATTTCAATTTTATGTGCATATAACAAAATTACCCCCCCATAAGAAGGAGAAACATAGCAAGTTCGATAAGTTCGAGAGAAAGTCACTTGAGAAGCAGGTTAGAAACAAGCACACCAAGTATAAGAACAACAATGTAGACGTAGAGCCACAGATTGAAGAAGAAGTATTACCAGAAGGCACAATAGTTCTTACAGTACCTATCACAGTTGCAGGCTTCTGTGAGCAGACAGAGGTTTCAACATCAAAGGTTATCATGTCTTT
>SKEU01000597.1_pt1 | contig 22467 bp, 21 predicted proteins | sample 4819571 | NCBI WGS metagenome assembly SKEU01 (sample SAMN11008801, study PRJNA524170) | human gut metagenome | biome: Human fecal sample; material: Feces; isolation source: fecal sample from pouch patient p8, p16 | host: Homo sapiens | place: Israel: Tel-Aviv | collected 2015-06-23
GCAAAGCGGAGAACCTTTTGCTTTTCCGGGTCAGTGAAATAGCTGGGATTGTTTTTGAGCGTTTTCTTCCATGAGCTTTTCATCATTTCGGTCGCACGGCTCAAGGATTTGTAAACCTTCATAAACTCGTCCGGTACATGATAGCACCGGAATTCTTCTGTTTGTGGTGTGGGCATGGGAACGGGTTCTGCTTTTTCAGGTTCAAATTCTGCGCTGGCAGATTCCAACACTTCCAATGCCTTTGGATGCAGGATTTGAGCAAGGACATCTGAACGATGCTCGGCACTTGCCTGCACGAGTTTGGACATTTCTTCGTTGGTAAACTTCACTTCGCCGGAAAAGACTTTCTGCTTGATGCCGGGAGAGAGGTTATCTGCGATGTCGATGCCTCGTGTATAGTGGCTGGCACGAAGAACGGAGGCACGACTGACGCCGTTTTCCTCTGCGATACGGTCGCAGGTTTTCTTGCCGGAGTGGTGGGTATCATCGTGAGACCCACCACTTTTCTTTGCTAAAGTGTACTGGTTGCCGTGAAAGATTTTCTCGGCTTTCTTTTCAGATTCGTACTGCTTCCCCAGCAGGTAACGCTTTTGTTCGGGGGAAAGATTGCGCCGCCCCAGCTGATTCTTGCAGATTCAAGCGAGTGCTTCCTCACGATTTGCAAAGCGGAGCGGCATGGTAGAAAAGCAGATTTCGGGATGTTTCTGAAGAATCGCATAACGGTTGTGACCATCAACAAGGGTATTGCCCCAGATACTCATAGAAGATTATACCTATTTACTTCTTTCTGCGTTTGCCACATTGTGGACATCCATGTCCGTTTACACGACTTCGAATCTCAGATTCCCAATGATTTCCGCATACAGAGCAAACCCACCAAGCGTGTTTTCCGCTTTTGGGTAAGACTTTTCGGGGGTCTAATTCGGTATTTCTCTCATAGTCCCATTCGTTAAGAAGCTCTGGATATAGGGTGGCCAAATCATTTATGCCTGTCTTAGGGACTCGTCCACTACAACAAGGACAACCAATTCCTCTTTTTCTGTTATTGGGACTTGCTTGCCATTCGTAACCGCATTTCGGACAAAGCCACCAGACAGGTTTGAATTTTCCGGCGGTTATATCATTTGGGGTTAAATCGCCATTTTTTGTGGGATGCCATTCTTTGGAAAGTTCTGGCATGGTTTCAGCGAGTGAACCAACCTTTTTAACTACACCTTGTGTAAAACTTTTTCCACGGTGTTTTTTTGAACATTCAGCGCACCCAAAGCGCCCTTTTCGTGTCATGCTGCTAATGCTACATTTCCATTCGTGTCCACAATCTGGACATTTCCACCAGACGATTTCATTTGAACTGACGGTAAACATGTCTGGAGTTAAGTCCTGATTCTTCACATAGTCCCATTTTGAGGCAACGTCTGGACGTAAAATTGCGAGGGAATTATCAATACTTGTCAAATATCCTAAGATCTGCGGGCGGTCACGTTCGATATTTACATCGATTTGACTGTGAATATGTCGAGGATCTGTTCGAGTCCACATATTGGAGGAAGCATCTATAGAATCGAGAATGACTTTAAGGGCGGTTTCGAGTTCGCCTGTCTTTTTGACCTTTGAAATGGTATAAACCACATCAGCAGTTTGTGCATTGTCAACCCAATTGCGAGTATTCTTCTCTTTGATACGGATGAGCTTCACATGATTTTCTTGACATAATTTATATTTGCGGATGTCCCGTTCATACTGCTCATCCGATTGGTGCCAGTTTGCACCATCAAACTCAATTCCGGTATGAATAGAGGGAATATAAATATCGAGTTCCATAGAACCCAGAAAAACGGGTTTGTATTTGTTGATAGCATCGGAATAGAGCTTATGAACGTAAAAGAAGGTAGCCTGCTCGGGGAAAGAGGTTTGGACTCTTAAATTGCAAATAGGGCATTGTGTGTTATCTGTATTGCGGTCATGGATAGTGGCTTGATATTCGTGACCGATAGGGCAAAGCCACCATACACGTTTTCCGCTTCCAGCAGTTACTTCATACGGTGTCAGCGGAGCATTCTTAGATGGATGCCATTCGACAGAAAGGCTGGGGTTGACCGAAGCTAAATCATTGAATCCTTTTAACACTTTATGCCCTGAGCAGTAGTAGCATGCACTTCCACGTCGCGTCCGCCGTTCAACAGTTTGCTCATAGGAATGTCCCCGTGAACAAAGCCACCAAACTTTCTTTTTGCTGTACGCTGTTATGCTGGAAGGTTTAAGTTCTGTATTTTTGTAAGGATGCCATTCGGCTGCGATGTCTGGAAAAAGAGTTTCGAGGTCATTATAACCAGTGAGCACTTTTCTATGGGAACAGTAAGGGCAACCATAACCTCGTCCAACATGAAGATTTATGCTCTGTTCGTAAGAGTGCCCTTTGCAACAAATCCACCAGACTTTTTTTGAAGAGCCTGCTACGACAGCATCAGGTGAGAGTGGATGATTTTTGTTGAAGTCCCATTCATTGGTGCAGGCAGGATATTGTGAAAGTAAATCGTTTTGACCTTTAACAAGCTTGACCATGGTAGTCCCTCATATCATCTATGAATCAAAATAGTTAACTCTACCATTTTAATATAGCATAATGAAAATCAAAATCCAGTATAATTAAAAAATTAGTCAGCAGGGTTTGGGGCAGGCACGCCCCAACAAGATCACTTGGAAAACTCGCAAGAGCTTGAGAAGTGAAGTCACGGTGGAGCACAACATTTTCAAGAATTGAAAATTTGTGGCCACGGGACGGTTCTTGCCCTCTACCGCTGCGCTCAAAACAGTTTCTGGGTAATTGTTTCCGAATTGTTAAGGCGCGAAAAATAAGTAGAGGTGGTGCTGCTCATGTGATGGGGTCGCCGTTTGATCCGAACGAAGTTCCTGCCTCTGTTTGTGCAGCGGCGTTGTCCGGCTCGCTCACAGAAAGTGTGAGGTCATGGCACGGCATCACGTTCAGACGGCTTATGAAGGATTCAAGGTTCGGTATGAAGAAAGCCGGGCGCAGTGCGGACACTACAACCTGCTTCTTTCAAGCACAAGAATAACACTTTGCGGTTGTACAGTCGACAACCAAAAACAAATTTTGGAAGGTTGAACAACTACATAAAATTTTATTTGTGAAAAAGAAAAATACCGCCTACGCAGCGCAGCGATGATTTTGTCGGGTGAATCAGCGGCAAAATGAATCGGGTGTGTTGCGGGGCGGTATGCTCTTTCTGGGCAATCATCCGCTGAAAGTGGTGGTTATCACGGTGAGAACCACCACTTTTGCCAGCAGGATTTGGAATAAAGGGTATCATGGAAGTGTAAGTGCGTCAATATTGTTTTGAAAAATTTATTACGGTAAATCGATAGGAGTAAGACTTTTAGCTGTTAAACATTATGGTGGACGAGAAAACAATGCGTGAGCGATGGACACTTCAGCGATAAAAAAGTGGTGGAATATTTAAATAGAAACGACAGAAAAATCCAACTGGACAGGAACGAGGGGCTTTACTGAGATGTAAGGACGACACAGAATAAACAAAACAAAAAATCCGATCAAAATTCCAACTTTCTAAACACAAAAAGGCTTACAGAGAGTGAAGAGCCCCACAGCAAGTGAAAAGGAGCGAACAACATGCTGATTTACCCGAAAACCAAGAAGGGTGTCCAGAAGGACAGTCCCGTCTGGAAGGAGGACAACTTCCTCCGTCTGCGCGGCCTTGCGGACGCATTGGTCCACAAGACCGACTTCAAGACCGAGGACGGCAAGAACGTGTTAGCCGGAGCTTACTACGAGCGCGTCCGCCGAGAACTTGAGACGCTGGAAGCAGCCAAGCTTGCACAGCTCAGCAAGTCTCTGGGACCCAAGGCTGCTGCACTCAAGGCGATGCCTGAGCCGACTGGCGGCAGCAGCAACAGCAGCAGCCCCCGCTCCACCGGAGCACGGCGTGCTGCACGCGAAGCCGGTGAGCGCCGTGCCCGTGCCGCCAGTGAACGCAAGGAGCTGGCCGCAGCCATCCGCGCCGAACTGCTGGATGCCGAGGCCGAGATCAATGAAGTCTACTGCCGCGCAAACGCAAGCCTTGTGAAGTACAGCAAGGCAGGCAAGTTCCGTGTGATCAGTGATGAGGAGATCCCGCGCTTTCATCCGGACTTTTCCGCCCGGAAGGTTGCGCAGGCCATGGAGATTGAGGAGGTACTGGCATGAAGAACCCGTTCAAGAAGGCTGACAGCGCCAAGCTGCCCGAGCAGGGCCGTGAGCGCACCGAGATCGACTACGCACACCGCACGATCATCCATCACATGCTGTACGGATACCCGGGAGATTTCAGCAGCTGTGCAAGCTATCCGGAGTACGATGACCCGGAGATGTTCGCGGGCGTGTTGGAGCAGGCTGCCGACGCGGTCAAAAAGCTGGACCTTGACGAGCACACCCCGGTGTTCGACGAGCTGGTCCGCCTGAAAGCCCAGCAACTGGCCATCTCCAGCCTTGTGGAGACCCGGTATCAGCACCATGCATCGGCACTGAACCTGCAGGCGGATCTCCGACTACAGGTGGAAAACCTCCGCGCCAGCAAGAAGCTCATTGAAGAGCAGCTTGCTGACGTGAATGCCCGCATCCAGAAACTGGAAGCCTGACGCCCGCAGCGAAACACAACACGAGATAAGACCAGGAGGTACAACATATGTACATGGGTGAACACACCAACGTGACCGAAAAGCTCCACGACATCCAGAAACAGGGCCGCACCAAGGGCAGCCTGCTGGACCACATCGCGATCCCCGTGACCGCCTTCTTTGTGGCCACGGACCTCATGACCGTCCACCTCTACACCGAAAGCCTGTTCGACGAGCGGCCCGAAATGGCCATGCTGGTGGCTGCCTCCATCGCCCTGCTGCTCGATGCCTGCCCCATGCTGGCTGGCAAACTCAAGGGCCAGCTGGATGACATGCTGCCCCGTGATCAGCGGGCGACGAAGCGCCGCATCAGCGCACTTCTGGGCACGGCCGTCGGAGCCTTTGCAATCTTCGCGGGTTTCTGCATCGTGTCCACGCTCATAAGTGTGGAGGCCCTGGGAGCAACGGAGAACCCCACCCTCTACATGGTGGGCCAGTACATCCGTATGCTGCTGCCCATCGCCACCAGCGTAGGCTCTTACGCCATCGGCTTTTTCAGCGACCACCGCAGCCAGCTGGACAGCCTGAAGGCCCAGCGCCTGGATCTGCAGGACCTGGCTGCCGACACCGACAGCGCCATCAGTCATGCGGAGTTTGCAGCAGCAAACTTTAACCCGGACCTCCAGGACTACCGCTTTGCACAGGCAAAGCTCAAGAGCCTGAGCATTGCGGCCCGGCAGGCACGCCTGACTGCCCGCATGAAGCTGGCCGAGGAGCTGGGCAGCGTAGAGGCCGCAGACGCTCTGCTGCACAGCGCGGGTCTGGACGACCTGCTGGACGAGCAGCACTGGCAGGCCATGCTGCTGCCCCCTGCCTCGGCTGAGGCTGCACCGGAACAGCCGGTGCTCCGCCTTGAGGCAGAGCCTGCCGCAGAGGAAGTGCCTGCCGCAATGGCATCTTGACCCCAAAACAGATTTTTTCAGAAAAAAGCTGCCTGTTTTCCAACTGAGAAGGCAGGCAGCGCCTTTTCTGAGGTGTAAGACGCAAACCTCCCGAACGAAAGGAAACGCTATGAAGCTGAAGATGCTTACCCGCATGGCTGCCATGGTGGCAGCTGGTTCTCTGGTGGTCGGCCTGCTGGCTGGCTGCAGTGTGATCCCCTCCAAGGACGGTGCGGCGGACAGTGCCGTGGCCACCGATACCGCCCTCATCCTTACGCAGGGCGATGGTATGCCTGCGCTAACCAACGCTGAGGAGTTCCTCAACAGCGTAAATGTGACGCCGGGCGGCAGCGCCGGACTGGTGGTGGCCGATGGCAAGCCGTTTGCGCTCGGTCCTCAGCGCTTTGACCAGGTCAAGAACAACGACATCCAACAAGCCCGAGCGGACAAGACAGCACGCTACCAGCTGGTCGAGGCGGTCCAGGGCGCTGCAGCCACCACCCCTGAGACCGACCTGATCTCCGCCATTTCTCTCGCCAGCCGCATGCTGTCCGCCGGTACGGCTGACAATAAGGTGCTGATCATCCGCCATTCGGGTGTGAACACTGCCGTCGCCAGCCTGCCCATGCAGGACCTCGACCTGCTGAATAGCGACCCTGCCAAGCTGCTGGATCAGCTGGACGCCGCTGCCATGCTGCCTCAGCTGAACGGCGTGGCCGTGGAGTTCTACGGCCTGGGCGATGTTGCGGGCAGCCAGGGCACGCTCAGTGCCCAGCAGGTCCAGTGGCTGAAGAGCTTCTGGCAGGCCTTCTTTGACCGCACGGGTGCAAACGTCACCTTCCATACCGACATCGTGTCCGGCGACGCCCTCAACAACGGCCACACCGTGACACCTCTGGCCGCTGCAGGCGCACCGACCTTCGTCAAGGTCAGCGCCGAGCAGGTGGCGTTTCAGCCCGACAGCACAGCTTTCCTCGATGAGGCAGCTGCCCGTGCAGCACTGAACGGTCTGGCCGAGCAGCTCAAGGGCACTTCTGCCGCCCACTACATTGTGGCTGGCAGCACCGCACAGGTGGACAACGCCAGCCGCGAGGGTGCCCAGGCATTGTCTCTGGCCCGCGCACAGGCCGTGCGGGATGTGCTGGTGGAGGCCGGTGTCCCTGCCGACCGATTCACCTGCCTGGGGCTGGGCAACGAGCCGACGAGCGTGCGCAGCGCAAATGAGCCGGAGAACCGCTGCACCTATATTGTGGCCGATACCACGGCCCAGGCCGCAGAGTTTCTGGCAGTAGGTCAGGCTGAGAGCTGACCGGCAAATAAGCAGGGCACCCCGGCACAGAGCAATCTGTGCCGGGGTGCCTTTTTGCGTGCAAAGGGCTTTTCTTTTTGCAGGAGCTGTGTTATAATTCAAACGACCCGCAAGGGGACGGGAAAACGAAACCTATCTTTGCATTGTTCAATGTTTCACCCCGCAAGGGGACGGAATGCTCTTCAATTCGTCAATGACCTTGTTACCAAGGAGATTTGACTCACGCCCCGCAAGGGGACGGAAGCCCATCCCGGTAGACAAAGACGACAACCAGGCGTTTGGATTTAACTCACACCCCGCAAGGGGACACAACAGAAGAGCCTTTTCTGCTTTGCACGAATGCGGCAGAAAAAGGCTCTTCTGCTTTTTTAATTTTTTGCGCCGTTTTTCCAACCGGGCACGGCGGCAGAGCCTTTCTCTGGGTGTAAGACAGAAACACCTGAGACGAAAGGACAAAGCCTATGAAACGTCTTTTGGAAGGACAGCAGCTGCAGCGAACGGTCCCACCCACGGCGGGGCGTGTGGAGCCGGTGGTGTGCCTGCCTGGCGGCCTGACGCTGGACGACCGCAGCTGCTGGCAGTACCCCACCATGCTGGTGGGCAATGTGGGCAGCGGCAAGTCTACCCTGATGGAACAGATCCGCCGCCCCGTGCTGGCCCACGCAGACCGCATGCAGGACACCGTCGTCATCTTTGCGGCCAAGCCGGATGTGCTGCGCTGCCGCCGCCCCGGCGACCCGGTGATCTCGGTGTCGGCCACCGACCCCGCCAACTGCTGGAACCTTTTCCGGGAGCTGGATGCCTCCGATACGCCGGAACTTACCCTGCGTGAAATCGCCAGTGCTCTGTTTGCCGAACAGAAGAAAAAGACTACCCAGATCTTCTTCCCGGAGGCAGCGCAGGAGATCTTCTACCAGACGGCACGCTTCATGCGGGATTTCGGCCGCACCAACAACATCCCGGTCTCCAACGCAGAGCTGAGCGAGTTTCTCACCCGCACAACGGTCTTTGCACAGGAAGGGGCCGGCACCGGAACCGACGGCAGCTGGCAGGAACTGGTAGAGCGGTACCCCACTTACTTTTCTGCCGCCCGGGATCTTATCGGGGACGGCGGAGCCCAGGGGCTGGGTGTACTCAGCGAGGTACGCACCATGCTCAGCCGCCTGTTCATTGGCAGCTTCAACACAGCCGACGGCCGGTTCTCGGCCCTGCAGGCCATCCGGCAGGGCGGCAAGCGGGTGTTTATCCTCTATGAGCCGGACAAAGCAAGAACAGCTCTGCCGCTGTTCCGGCTGCTGCTGGATCTGATGCTGCAACAGAGCATGAGCCCCACCCTGAACCACAAGGTGTGGTTTCTGCTGGACGAGTTCAGTCTGCTGCCTAAGGTCGAATCCCTGACCGACTTCCTGAGCTTCGCACGTGACCCTTCCGGCGACAATGGGCGCAGTGGTGCACGTATTATTGCGGCAGTACAAAGCGTCCAGCTGCTGACTCGCCACTACTCCGAGGCAGAGGCCAAGACCCTGATGTCCTTGTTCCCCAACCTCATCACCATGCGCGTCATGGACCCAATGTCCCGTGCAGCCTTTGCGGACCGCTACGGCACCGCCCGCGTGATCTACCGCTACATGGGCGAGGGCAACCGGCCCGTGACCACCGACTGCGAGCAGAAAGTGGTGACAGACGCCGCCTTTTCACAGCTCATGAAACCGGGTCAGGCCCTGATGAGCCTGCCTGCAGTCTCGCCGGAACCCTTCATTTACGACGGCTTCCGGCCCTGACCAAAGAAAGGAAAAACCCATGGCTTTGTTCCGTTCCAACCGGGGCATGCACCTGCTGGCACTGCCCACGACCCACGCCGATGCAGAGAACACCCGCCGCAAGAACATCCAGGATGGCGGCACCACCACCGCATCCCGCCTGCTGGCACAGGCCCGCATCCTGCCGCAGGAGGCGCTGGTCTGCGGCCCGCCGGGCCGGATCTTTCCGGTGGTGGAAGCCCTGCAGCGGCAGAGCAGCCGCTCCTTCGTGCTCATCGGCACCGCCCGGGACCTGACCGACAGCCCGCTGCTGCGGCTCCCGGTCCAGTGGCAGGACACCGTGCTCCCGGACCGGCTTCCGGAGGGCAGCGGCAGGATCACGATCCACCCCGGCGAATTCGGCATGGGTATGATGCAGATGGCAGACTGGGGCGGCACCCACACCATCCTACTTTGCCTGGGGCAGGGGCTCTCAGCCAGTACAGAGCTGCTGGATGCCTTGAATGCCTGCGGCGACTATGTGCTGCTCTGCAGCAGCCTGAGCCGGGCAGTGCCCAGCCGGACGGGCGGGCTGACCACGGAGGGCCTGCTGCGCTCCATGCGATATCTGGCCGTCTCGTCCGCAGGCGGCGACGCCCAGACCCTGCTGCAGGTCCTGCCCAGCTACGAGAGTGAGCGGGTGACCAACTCCATCGGCTTCAACACCCACCACGACCGGGGCGGCATGATGGGGCACCACGGCGGTAGCGGCTTCAGCTTTGGCCAGAACCGCGAAGTGGTCACCAAGCCCGTGCTCTCGCAGGACGACCTCACCGGGCTCCGGAACAACTCGGAGTTTCTGGTCTATAACCAAGACCTTATGAGGCTCTGGGTCGGAAAAATCGGCTGAAAACCAACCAAAAACTTTTCCGCTTTTTTCGTACAATCTGCACATTGCAGGAACGCTTACCGGTGCGCTATACTGGGCGCAACACGACTATGTTGTCAGCTGTATATCGTGCACAAACGAAAGGAGAAACGCTATGAAGCGTATCTACGTGACTACCGTACCCCTGCAGGGCCGTCTCGACCTCACCAAGAACACCTACCGTTCCAGCGCCAATTCCGGCGACATCGAGACCCGCTTCCCGATCCTGCAGGTCCTGCACAACACGCTGCAGGAAGGCGACGATTTCCACATCATCGCCATCCGCAGTGTGAACGGCGATACCCAACGCAACTTCGGCTACCTCAAAGAGGAACTGCAGGCGATGGGCTTCACCGAGGACCACATCCGGGAGCTGCCCATGCCGGACGAGCAGGACTGCAGCACCCTGATCCGCCTGTGCCGCGACCTGTGCGACGTGCTGCCGGAAAAAGGCATCGCCTACATGGACATCACCTACGGTACCAAGACCATCCCTCTGGTGCAGCTGGCGGCTCTTACCTGCGCAGCAGCGACCCATGAGGAACTGGAGGTAGGTGGCGTCTACTACGGCGAGATGCGGCGCGTCAACGGCCAGAGCGTGAATCAGTCTGTTCTCCACGATGTTACGCCGCTTTATCACCTGCAGGGCCTCGTGGGCGGCATCCACGGCAACAAGGATACCGCCGAGATGGTCTACAACCAGCTGGTGTGGATGAGCCAGAACAAGGCCGAGCAGTAAGGGAGGGGGAATTTGATGTACGAGGAACGTGCAAACCTCCGGGCTGCGATCGATGCATCGCCGCTCTGGGATGTGGATGTGGCCACCCGCAAGGCTCTCTTTCAGCCGATGCTGAAAAAGCTGAATGGCCGGGAAGAGCCTGCCGGGGACGACCCGGCTGAGGCCGCTGCGGTAGACCCGAAGCTGGAAGAAACCTACAAGAGGGTCTGGGCCGAGTGCTTTGAGCTGTTCCCGACAGAAGATGCCACCATCCTCTCGATGGCGTTTTTCCAGGCTGCGGCGGCATACCAGCCGGACCCGACACGGGAGAAGGACAGCTTCTGTGCTTACATGCAGGTGGCCATGCGGCACCTGAAGGCCGAAGAAGCCCGGAAAGAGGCGCAGAGCCTGGGCATTATGGACGTTAGCAAGGAGACCGCCCGTAAGGTCCGTCAGGCGTTGGACTACATGGACCGGATGGGTTACACCAGTGCCATGGTGACCGGCGACCCGCATCTGGAAAAGACGGTCGCACAGGCTGCCAGGATCGGCCAGCGGAGCCTGCACGAGGCTCTGCTGAACAAAGATACGCTGGTGTCCATCAACACCGAGCGGGACGACGGCACCACGATCGAGATCGTGGACACGGGACTGTCTCCTGAAGATGGGCTGGAACTGAAAGAGGACATCTTCCCTATCCTGCACAAGGCTGTGCTGCTCATGAGCCTGGAAGAAAAAGAAAAGACCCGTGCCAATATGGTGCTGTTCTGGTCCCCGCGCATTCTGGGCTATCTGCGGAAAAATGAGGCCCCCGACATGCCGGAACGCCTTGGCCGCTGCGACGACCTGCGCCCCCTGGAGTGGGACGGTATTCTGTGGGATCAGCTGGTTCTGCGGGACTATGTGCGATTCTGCGTACGGCAACCGCTTTACAGCGGCGAGGGTCCTGAGAACCCGAAGGAACTGGAAAGCGCCGCAGTGAACCCCCTGCTGCTGCCGACTCGCCGCCCGGAGCAGGACAAAACCGTGGCAGAATATCTGGGCAAGGACAAGGGAACGATTTCCTATCACAACAAGAATCTCAACAAAAAGTTCCGGGAGCTGTTGGGCATCAAGGACACAAAGCCTGTGAAGGAGAACTGAACACATGGGGAAGAACATTGCGCTCCTGTATATGAGTGCCTATTTTGCACAGCCTGCCCCGGAGGGCAGCAAAAACCGCTTCCTGCGTACACAGACCAACGAGGCTGCGGTCAGCGCCCTGTGGAAGGACCCTGCATCCCGGCCGGACAAGATCGTGGCCCTGTGCAGCGACACGGTCCGGACAAAGCCGACCGTCCCGGCGGCAGATGGCTCCGGCAATAAGGTGCCCACGCTGGAGTATTTCAGGGATGAGTTCCTGAAACAGCTTGGCGTGCAGCCGGAACAGCTGGTGGCGGTCTCTGTGCCCGACAGCATGGAGGAAGCCGACCAGACCCGTGCGATCTCTGCCGTGCTGGAACAGGTGGCCGAGAATGACAACCTCTACATCGACCTGTCCGGCGGAATGCGCGATACGGCGACGCTGCTGCTCATTGTAGCCCGCTACCTCAAGGACATCCGCATGGTTCAGACCAAAAAAGTGCTTTACTCGGAGCTCAAGGGCAACAGTTCCGTTGTGCGGGACAGCACGGGCCTGTACAACCTGATGGACCTGATCACGGCAGTGGAGCAGGGGGAACTGCTGTTGGATCTGACCCGGAAAGACACTGTGGCGCAGGGAATCGTATACTACCAGAGCGTGCAGCAGTACCGCAACCAGATCAACCACGCCACGGACAGCGCGGTTAAATTTCAAAAGGACACAGGGCTTCTGCCGCTCAGCACAAGCGCCATTGAGCAGACGTTGGGGGACGTTGCGTTCTACCTCTTCAAGCTGAAAGAGTGTAAAGCCACTGCCCCGGTGGGCATAGAACTGCTGGACAGCAACAAAGCATTTTAAGGCTCAAAAAGTCATAACAAAAACAGCCATCACTTTCCAACGGAAGTGATGGCTGTTTTTTGTTATCCCCTCGCGGGGAGGACCGTTCCAGGACGGTCAAAGATGGGTAAGGTCGAGAAATGTCAAATTTCAACACTTCGTCCCCTTGCGGGAAGAACATGGAAAAGGTGTGAGCGCTTGCGCTCACAGAGACTTCTGCGGCAGAACCAGCGGCTCCACCGATACGCCGCCCATGCCAAGGGTGGTTTTGATCCCGATGCCGCCGTAGGGCGCAAAGGAGAGCAGGGCGTTCCAGAGCTCCAACAGCGGCAGGGCCAGCCGGGCCTCCACAACAGCGCTGCCCACAAAGCCCGGGATGCAGGTGTTCTTGATGGGATAGGAGACGGTGTGCAGGCTGTAATCCAGGATGCGCAGCCCGCGCAGGATGGCGTCCAGCGCGTCCGGGTCGCTCAGCTGGCAATCCGGAAAGGCGGTGTTCCAGTGCAGCACAAGGCTCTGCAGCAGCAGGAATTCCTGCGGGTAGATGGCGTAGCGTCCCGCCTGCTTGAAGGCGCAGGGCGTGCGGAACCACAGCCTTGTCCGGCTGGCGGGGTTCTCCCGTGCCGCCAGCAGAAGCTGCAGGCCGTTTTCCACCGAGTGGCTGCCCAGCGGCTCCATCTGCAGGGGCGCGCCGTGCAGTTCCAGCGTGGTGCAGCCCGCAAGCAGCGGCCGCACCTGTGCGGCGAGGGCTTCGTCCAGAAGATTCAGCGTCCACACCGAGGTCTGCGCAGCAGCGTCAAAGCACAGGGACTGCGACAGCGGGTGCTCGCCCTGCTCATGGAGCCGAGCGGCGGTATCGGCGGGAAGCTGTGCCATCAGCCAGCCATAAATGCGGTAGGCCCATGCAGAGGGCAGACGTGGGGTCTCTGCTGTGCGCAGAGAGAACTGCAGCTGCTCGATCATAGAATGTTCACCTCGCAGAACCCGGCCGGGTAGCGTTTGCCTGCATAGGTGACGTACCGCGCACGGTGCGGCGAAACGCCAAGGCTGATGTCTGCCTCATGACGACCGTGCTGGGTCTGCAGAATGCGTTGGGTCCATTTCAGGGCGGCGGCATAGTCGTCCTTCAGGTAAGGGTAACCGACCGTTTTAGAGAAGAAGCCGGTGCCGCCGCCAAGGATGAGGTGCGGGGTGTCCGGGATGTTTGCAACGGGATGGCCCTGCGGGAAGTGCGACAGGAAGGTATCCTGATAAAAGCGGCTGAACTCGGCGATGGCTTCCAGCAGAGCATCCTTTGTAATGGGGTGGGCATACCGGTTGAGAATGCTCTGGTCCAGCGTCAGCCGGAAGCGGATGGTCTCGCCCGGACGCACGCATTCCTGATAGAGGGGCAGATCCTTGGCGTCACCGTCAAAGGCCTCGACCCGGGCAGCGGAAAGGGGCGAGATCAGGGTGCGCCCGGTCAGGATCAGCTTGTCGTTGTCGATGGGGGCGCTGTCGGAGACCTGAACACCACGGAAAATGCTGTCCAGGATGTCGTCGGCGGCAGCACCGGATCTCAGCCTGTTGGCGTAACTGCCCTCCGGGAATACGTAATCGTGGTTGACCTCAAACGCTTCCAGAGTACGTTTTTTGCCGGGGGCCAGCGTCTCGTGCAGCAGCAAATGCACCAGCCACGCCGTGCGCAGCGCACCTTTCAGGCTGCTGCCGGGGATATAGGCGCGGCCGTAGGCGTCGCGCTGAAACTGATGGATCTCCTTGGTGCCGTTGTAACCGGCAACATCCTCGGTCACGGCCAGGCGATACTGCACCAGCGGCTTGTCACCCATCAGTTTCGGGTGCTCCAGCCAATCCTCTGCAAGATGACAGTCTCTGGTCCAGAAGTCCAGCAGACTGCTGTTGGAGTTGGAGCTGAGCATGAACTTCTCGAATTGCCGCACCAGATCGTGCCGGAGCATGTAGTCAAAAAACAGTTCCATGTTGAGGATTTTGACGCAGCCCTGGTTCGGGGAATAGATGTATTCCCGTTTGCCGATCTTACGGCCGCTGCCAACGAACAAAGGAGACTGCGTTTTCAGCGTCAGATCAAAGACCTGCAGGTGATCCTGCTGGATCATAGTGTCACCCCCATAAACAGCGGTTTGGAATAGCGGTAAACCGGATGCGGGACCCCGATGCCAACATCGCAGAGCTCACCCTGATAGGTGTGCTGCAGCACGGAACCGGCGGTGAGAAAATACTGGGTCTGCTTCTTGACGGGGGTCTCCACCCATTCGGTGGAGGCAAAGCCGCCGCGCCGGGCCAGCTGGAACGCCGCACCTTCCAATGCAGCGTCCATCTCCTCCCCGGTAGGCAGACTGCTGGTCAGCAGCAGGTAGGGCGCGGTGCCGCGCTCCAGCGCCTGCAGCATCCAGCGCAAGGATGCGTCCTCGGCGGTGTTCAGGCAGATGGGCTCGCCGTCCAGATGGAACCGGCCGTAACCGGCGCTGGTGCGGCCGCCGATCCCGCTCAGGCCCAGAAGGGTAAAGAGCTCCTTCAGCATCTTGAGCTGGTCGTTGCCCTCACAGGCACACAGAACATACAGGCCGCAGCCTGCGTGCAGGCGGTACAGGCCGACAAAGTACGGCTTGGCGTCGGCACCGTCGGTCACGCTGGCCTTGGTCTGCTCGTAGGCCTGGCCAAAGCTCTGGTCCAGCTCGTCCAGCGGGTAGGTGCCGGTGTGCAGGCTGGCGGTGTAGCGGTCGAATTTGGAGGCCGGGATCCAGGCAAGCTTTTTGACCGCCTTGCGCTCAACGGTGGAAAGCTCGGCAGGGGATGTGGATGCGGCGATCGGCTTGGGCAGGTAAAAGGTATCTCCCCGCCAGGGCATGGCATCGCTGATGCGCAGGGCGTCCGCATCGGCAGAGACGAGAAGCTCCTCCAGTGCGGGCTCGCCGTACACTTCCAGCGCCGTGTGGCACAGGGCCGAAAAAATCGTGTCGGCACGCAGGGTCAGGGCAGAGGACTGGGAGCCGACCGCTGAGTCGGAACCACCGAAGTGGACTGCCGTATCAAACGCCAGCTTTAGCAGAAAATAGTTCATACTCTTCGACCTCGGTTTTGAAGGTTTGGCGGATGCCGTCCAGATCAACGTTCAGCGTCTCCGGGTAAGGAATCACCTGGAAGTTCTGGAAGCTCACACGGCCGTTTCCGCGGGAGCCGTGCCCGCCAAGGTAGTCCAGCTGGAGCAGCTTCATAGCCTTGGACAGAAGCGAAAGGTCCTCTTCCATCTCTTTGGGGTCGGACAGGTTGTAAACGATGTTGACCCCGAACCGGGAACCGGCAATAACGCGCTCAATCTGGCGAGGGTTGGCCTTGGAGGTAAGGCGGTTGATCGTGTTCTCCGACTTGACCTCGGTCACACCCACGCCTTTCAGCTGGTCGTAGTTGAGCAGAAAAGCATCCGCAAACTGCAGCCGTGCAAAGCGAACTGGTTCAGAGCCGCCGAACATTCGCAGGAGGACCTCGCCGTCTGCGGAAAAATCCGGAAGTGTTTCGCCGTTGACACAGCTGCGGCGGGCAAGCAGCGTGCGGAGCTTGCCCTTCAGGCTGCTGCCCGGCACGATGGGCAGCCCGGTGAACGGGTCACGGATGACAGGACTATCCACGGTGCCGATGGCAGAAAAAGACGAAGAACCGCCGATGTGAAGCCCTGTGCGGACAACAAGGTCACACTTGATCAGAATTTTGCCGGTCATGATGCATTCTCCTCTCCGGTTTTGGATTCAGAGTAGTAACGATGGAAGGCGACGAGGGCTTCCATGTAGTGGTAATAATCGATCAGGTCCTGCCGTGTGCAGGTACCGACAGAGGACAGCTTGGCGAGATATTCAAACAGGTTGGCACTTTCCACAAACTGGCGCACCTGCGGGTCACGGCCGCATTCGTAAGCTAGGCGGATGCGCAGCAGCTTGATCTGATTGACGCTCTCCTTCAAAAGCCGCTCCTCGGTGCGGCGGTTCTCGTTGTTGTAAACGTCACAGGCCAGGCGGAGCAGGTTCTGGATCTTGGTCTTGGTGATCAGGGCGCAATTCTCCTTCATCAACTGTTCCGCAAAATCAACGTAGTTTTCCGGAATGATCGGCTCTGCAGCAGCGGCCTTTGGCTTGGCCGGGCCTTTGCCGGAAGGATGATTCGGTTTTGGCATATCACTCTCTCCCTCGTTTCTGATAGACATAAATGTAGATCGCGGTGATCAGCTGTCGGCGCTGTTCCGGGTCTCGCGCCCAGTCCAGAACATTGTGCGAGAAGGTCCGGTAGGCGTCCTGCTGGGCAGGGCTTGCCTTCTTCTCGTCCGGGCGCAGCCGGGCAAGCAGGTAGATGCACCGTGCAAAATTGACCTGGTCCTCCCGGGTATTGCGCAGCAGGTCGGTCAGGTTGTACAGCATGGAATTGCCGCGGTGATCGTCATCGTTTTTCTGGACCTGCGCAAAGAACTGCTCCAGACAGGCCATCTTCTCGCCCAGCACCTTGTCCCGTAAAACATCCCAGGAATAGGTGTGGTCGGGCACGGCGTCGAACAGTGCGGCACCGTTCTTGCCGGGCAGCTTTTTGGCTTCGTCCTCCAGCGCGGCGGTCTGTTCAGCTGCGGCGCGGATGGGATAATGTTCGTTGAACATTGCGATGCCCGCACTGATGGTCAGTGCCCCGCAGGTGTAGCTGCGCAGGTGCTTCTGGATGCGCAGGGCGGCCTGCAGGGTGTGGTTCCAGGCACCGACCAGAAAGACGTCGTCGCCGCCGGCGTAGACGATGCTGACGCAAAGCCCCTGCAGCAGGCCGTTGATGTGGTACTTGAAGAACAGCGACATCTGCCGCGAGAACGCTGCGGCGCGGAACAGGTTGACGTACTTCATCCGCTGCACGGGGTCGGTCTGGTCCGGCTGCTCAAAGCCGGCAATAAAGGCCTGCCCCAGATTGTCCACGTCCATGCGGCAGACGGCGATGCGGCGGATGCCCTCCGACTGGTCGGCAAGATCCTCAATACGGTTGCTGGCGGCATAGTCGCCGACGAACAGGTTGATGGACGGGCTGAGCGTCCGGACCAGCCGGTTCTTGGTGTAGGAGCGCACAGTGTCGGCGCAGAGGGCGGAGTCGTTCGAGAACGAAAGGAACCGTTTGCTGCCCCGGATGCCCGGCAGCGCAAAGGCACCGGGGCGGGGCGTGCTGTGGACCAGATAAATCGACTGGTTCTGGATCTGCGCCGACAGGTTGGCAAACCGATTGCACCACGGGCAGAGACCCTCGGCGTTGACCTGTGCGGAATTGCCGCACACCTTGCACTCCCGGGTACCGTCGGGGATGGCCTGCACACGGTTCAGGGCGCGGAGCGCAGCGGCATCGTAGGGGTGCTGCTTGTGCTGCTCGGCAATGGCGTTGACCCGGCGGAACAGGGCCTTGTAGGGGCTTGCCTCTGCGGGGACATTGCACAGGTCGTTGGCACTGCAGGGGGTCCAACCGTTGGCCAGGAACAGCTGCACGCCAAACTGTTCGTTCAGCCAGCCGTTGAAGGCCCGGTTCCAGTCGGCAAGGGTCTGCTGCACGGCGGCGGTGTTGGGCAGCAGGAGATAGCAGTGCCCGCCGCCGCTGTAAATGATGTTGGTCCGGGTCAGGCCGCAGCCGTCCAGCAGCTCGTCCATGTAGTGCCCCATGAGCAGTTCCAGAAAGAACGAACGGCTGCGGAGGGACCGCAGGGCACCCTCGGTATGGACGGTGTAGATGAACCGCTGGATGCGGGAAAAGTCGGCGGTGTAGAGCAGGAACGCCGGTTCCCGGCGCAGCTCTGTGGGAGTGTCCAGCAGGGAAAAGGCGTCGGTCTGCCGCAGGTACTCGCTGACGCAGGCCGCCAGAGCCGCCGTCAGCTTGAGCTGGTCGTAGAGGGAAATATCCCGGTCCTCGTCCCGCGCGGTGCTGGCAGGCAGGGCACTGCACTGGGATTCCAGCAGGCCCAGCAGCGCGTTTGCCTGCGCCGGGCTGAACTGCAGGCCGGTGAGCTGCCCCGTCAGCTCCTGATAGAGCTCCCGGTAAACGGCGGCGGGGATGTCCGGCGCATCCTGCACGGGGTCGTGCAGGGCACCGTCCGGGCGGGCAGCCGGGACGGAATACCCGGGGTGCTCCCCGTTCAGGTGGCTGAAAATGGAGCGCAGGGGCCGGTAGCGGGAGCTGGCCGGTTCGGCGGCGGGGGTGTCGGCGGTCACAGACAGGCTGCGGGCAAAGGCCGCGCAGCGGGCGGCGTCCGACCCTGCGGCCGCGCCGCCGCGCACGGCAGCCCACTCCGGGGTGTCCGGCAGGGCGGCCAACAGGTCGGCTGCGGTCTTGTCGGCCCGGAAGGCCAGCTTGCCAAGGCCGTGCAGCAGGCCGCAGAAGGTGGCCTGCAAGGTGAGTGTGTTCAAGGAATCATCTCCTTCGGGCAAAATAGCAAGGGAATATGCGAAAAACAGGTTTGAAAAGGTTTGTTCCCATTATAGCACGGGATCCGACAAAGAAAAACGCCGGAAACAGAGAAATTTCGACCGCTTTTTTGGGGAAATTTCCAGTGGGAAACAGTCCGTATTCTAATATAAAAGCTGCGGAAACTCCCGCAGTTGGAAAAATTGCGAAAAAAAACAGGAACAGCCCAAAATTTCACAAAAAAAGCAGCCGCCCCGCTTCGCCGCACAAAACTGTGCAGTAAAGCGGGGCGGTTGTTTGTGTCCCCTTGCGGGGTGTGACGCTTGAGCTTGGTCAGTGATTTCATAATTATTCAGCGTTGTTCTACGTCCCCTTGCGGGGTGTAACCGAACGAAAAAGATATGACTTAACGATATGGTGTCATCCTACGTCCCCTTGCGGGGCGTGATGCCTGTAAGCAGTTTGTGCGTATAGCACTGGTGGCGTAATTTCCAACGTCCCCTTGCGGGGTGTGATGTAATGCGCTTGGCAACCTTTTCCAAGTTTAAGTGGAATTTCCTACGTCCCCTTGCGGGGTGTGATCCATCTTTTTTGCTCCATTTAAGGCTTCAGCAACTATTCTCCTCCGTCCCCTTGCGGGGTGTGATGGCAAAAATGAACAAAAGTGACCGGCCGGAAACCGGCAGAATGCACCTTTTTCATAATGCTGGCACCATTATAACACACTCTGCGCAAAAAGAAAAGCGGAATGGAGAAAAGAATGCCGCTTTTTCCGGTGCGAACCGCGCAGGAAGTGCGCGTAAAAACCATGAATTTTGAGATTTCGCACCGAAAATTCCAACTGCGGCTGCTCCGGCGGGCTTATCTTATGTGACCGGACAAAAACAGACGAATGCGAAAGGAGCACACAATGGGATTCTTCAGTTCCCTTTGGGGCAAAAACAGCGAGAACGGCAAAAACACCCAGAACAACACACCGACGGTGCAGCAGCCGAGAATGACGGAGGCGCAGCGGCACGATGCCTTTGTGCAGTCCCTGCGCGAGAACACGGCAAACGGGAAGTACGGCCCCGTACCCACCCAGAGCACTGCACGCAAAGCCGCGGCCGGCTCCTCCGAGGACGGCGGCCGGGACCGCGGGGATGACCCGGGTGCCCCCGGCTCGCAGGGCCGCGAGAGCGGGCTGAAGTTTGGCACCTCCAAGTCGGTGTCGGCCTCTCAGGGCAGCGGTAAGGGCCGGGGCGCCGGGCTGGGTCAGGGCGGCGGCCGCAGCAGCGGAGGACATGGGCCCGGCGGCCACGGCGGCCACGGCAGCGGCGGGCATGGCGGTCATAGCGGCGGCCACGGCCATGGCGGGCGCTGAAACTTTTTTGCGTTTTTTCAACCGCAGCCCAACCGGCGGGCTTGTCTGTAGTGTAAGACAAACCTGCTTCAACAGAAAAGGAGAAACCACTATGTTTGAGTCTGCACTTGGCAACCTGTGTATCGTGATCTGCGGCATGACCGTGCTGCTTTCGGCCTTTTTCATCTGGCGCGCGGAGACGCTGCCCGCCCGGCTGGTCGTCGCTGCTGCGGCGGCGCTCGTGCTGATCTTCCGCTGGCAGATCAGCATGATGATCTACCAGTTCGTGGCGTCCATCTTCTCGCTCATCGCGCTGTTCGTGGGCGTCGTGCTGCTCTGCGCCCTGCCCTTTGTGCTCATCCGTCTCTTCCTGCACTGAGGGGGGGGTGAAAGGATGGAGTATGCGTTCACGCTGAATGTCCTGCCCGTGGTCGGCGGTGTGGTGATCGTGCTGGTGCTGGTGCTCTGTGAGCTTGGAAGCACCGGCTTTGGCGGCGGTCTGCCGTCGGGCGGCTACCGGTATTACATCGGAGAGCACACCGTGCTGTATCTCCGGCAGTCCGGCACACGCTGCCGGGCCTATGTGCTGGAGGGCGAAGCCCCGCCGGCGGTGCCGCTGCACCACTCCCGGGGCGGTACTTATTTCAAGGTGTGGGCGGCCTCTCCGGCAGAGGCCGAGCTGGAGATCGAACAGGCTTATCAGCGGCGGCCGGAGCTTGAGCAGTAAGGGCAGCCGCACAACAGAAAGGAACCCGTTATGGCAAAGCTCCGGAAACTGGTCGGGTGGCTCCCGGCCGTGGGCGCAATGATCTTCAATGGCTGTGTGATCGGCTGGCTGCACTGTACAAAACCGCAGCTTCTGGGGTCTTTGGTCCCCGGCAATGTCATCGCGGTCGGTTACACCATCCTGTTCCTGCTCTGGTGGTGTCTGGCCCCGGCAGCAACGGCCTGCGTGATCGGCGGGCCGTTCTTTCTGTGGTGCGCCGCGCTGCTGCCGGCGGAGCTGCTGTTTGCGCTGACAGCGCTCCGGCAGGTCTGGCCGGTGGGGGTGCTGCTGGCAGTCCTCTGGCTTGCGGGCGTGTTCTGGTTCCGGCGCAGGAGCTTCCGGCAGTTCCGACGGCAAAGCCGCCGCTGCGGGTACGACGACTTTGCCCTCCTGTGCGGAGAGGACCGCGTCCGGGAGAACTGCCGCCGGTTCGGCGTGCTGCTGGCAACGCTCCTGCTGGCAGTGCCGGCGTGCTGGGGCATGTGGAGCAGCCGGGTGTACCTGACCGCAGCGGCACCCGCGCAGACGCAGGCGGAAACAACGGCGCAGCTCCACGAAAAGAAATTCCTGCCCGGCTTTGCGGAGGATGTCTGGGAAACGGCGTCGCTGGACAGCAAGACCGAACTGGCAAAGCAGCTGGCCGCCTATGAGCTTGCCATGCTGGGGGTGCCGGACGGGACAGATGTTACGGTCCAGCCGCTCGACGAGGACTGGCTGGGCTACTACAGCGCCTCCTCCCGGCAGATCGTGCTCTCCCGGTCTGTGCTGGAAAGCGGGACCGCGCAGGAGACCATGGACACCATCGCCCACGAGGCGTACCATGCGCAGCAGGCCTATGTGGTGGAGAACATCGACTGGGACGATGCTGCGACCCAGGCGGCCTACTACGACCAGGCCAGACGATGGCTGCGGAACTATCAGAGCGGGTACGTCTCGGGCGACGAGGATATCCTGGGCTACTATTTCCAGCCGGTGGAGGCTGATGCCAGAGCTTATGCCAAAGAAGAAACTGAGAGGTTGCAGGAATTGATAAGTCGAAATTTGCAGGAGGATAAATAATTGGTATTGAAATAATTTTAAAATTGTGGCATATGCATTATACGAAACATTGATTTGGATGAACGATCCACCGTTCAATGATGTATAAATGGGAGGTGCTTGCCATGACCGCCGTGATCTACGCCCGTTATTCCTCGGACAGCCAGCGTGAAGAATCCATCGAAGGCCAGATCCGGGAATGCACCGCCTATGCGGAAAAGAATGGCTTCACGGTGGTCAAACACTATATTGACCGGGCAATCTCTGCAAAAACGGACAACCGCCCGCAGTTCCAGCAGATGATCAAGGACAGTGAGCGTGGCATCTTTGATGTCATCATTGTCTGGAAGCTCGACCGTTTTGCACGGAACCGCTACGACAGTGCCCGGTACAAGACCCAACTGAAGCGGAACGGCGTGAAATTGGTATCGGCAACGGAAGTCATTTCGGCTGGCCCGGAGGGCATTATTCTGGAATCCGTTCTGGAAGGCTACGCCGAATACTACTCAGCTGACCTGTCTGAAAAGGTCGTGCGCGGCATGACCGAGAACGCTCTCAAGGGCATTTATAATGGTGGCACGATTCCGTTCGGCTACATGATTGATGAGACCCGGCATTACCAGCCAGACCCGCTGCTGGCTCCGTATGTGGAGCAGACGTTCCAGAAG
>SKEU01000616.1_pt1 | contig 21887 bp, 11 predicted proteins | sample 4819571 | NCBI WGS metagenome assembly SKEU01 (sample SAMN11008801, study PRJNA524170) | human gut metagenome | biome: Human fecal sample; material: Feces; isolation source: fecal sample from pouch patient p8, p16 | host: Homo sapiens | place: Israel: Tel-Aviv | collected 2015-06-23
CTTCTATGTGGATGGTATATTCTGCTTTTCTAAGCGGTCTTTCCATATATATAACAGTAGGCTCTTTTATTTCTGCCTCCACATGATATTTTTCCTCAAGGATGGCACAAATGACTTCCATCTGCACATTCCCCAAAAAAGATAACATAATCTCATGTGTAACAGTATCAATGTCAAAATGCAAAAGAGGGTCTGTATCAGCAATCTCTGCGAGGGCATTTAACAGGGCTTCCCTTTGCTCCGGCTTTTGCGGCTCTACCGTTGTCCGAAGTAATGGCATGGGATTATCAATCCATGTTTTGTGAGGCAGGAGTTTTTCATTTCCCAGAATGTCGTTCAGTTTCAAAGTATCATCAGCTAAAATAACAATTTCTCCCGGACAGGCATGGTCAGCCGGGACGATTTCACCGTTTGTCGGAACACACATCTCTGTGATTTTTATTTTCTCTTTTTCAGATATTCTAATAACATCCCTCAAATGCAATGTTCCGCTATATATACGCACATAAACAAAACGCCGCCTTTTCTCTGAATATTCAATCTTAAAAACCTGCCCGCATAGTTCAGATTGACCTTCAGGCGTTGATGAATAAAACTTACTGGCAATCACTTCTATAAGCTGCCGAATCCCCAGATTGTTTTTAGCGCTTCCGTGATAAACGGGAAATAACGTTCCGTTTTGGAATCTCCTGTTTTCTTCCTGTTCCAGTTCTGACATTTTAAACGGTTTCCCTGACATATATTTCTCTAATAGTTCATCGTTTCCCATAATTACCGCATCCCACTGTTCCATATCGTCATTGTCCGTTACATTTATATGGGGATGCTGCCCAACCTTTTGCTTCACTATAATTTCCGAAGAAAGCTTTGCTTTCATTTCCCGATATACCATTGGCAAATCAATCCCCTCTTGGTCAATTTTATTGATGAAAAAAATTGTCGGAATCTTCATTATCTGTAGTGCATGAAACAGTATACGGGTCTGTGCCTGTATGCCATCCTTTGCAGAAACTAATAATACTGCTCCGTCTAATACGGATAAAGAACGGTATACTTCCGCCAAAAAATCCATATGGCCTGGGTCAGCTTGTCAGCTTCGCCATCCCGCCAGATCTGCATGATGTTGTCCACGCACTGATTGACCTTTGTGCCAGGTTCATCCGGCAGCATCTGGTTGACGATCCTCTGGTCCAGTCCCAGCTTGCGGCCATCCGAGGTGATTTTGAGCATATTATCCACCGACGGGTCCACACTGCCTCTGTGTACTTCGGAAGCGCGCTCAGAGAGTGCCTTCACCATTTCCTGCTGATGTTCGGTAGGCTGCGCCACGATGTTGTGGTATTCCACCTCCGGGGTGGGCAGGTTCAGTTGGTCGGCGGTCTTGATGTCCGCCACTTCTTTGAACAGGTTCATCAGCTCTGGCAGATTAAAGAACTTGCTGAATCTCGTTCTTGCCCGGTAGCCGGTGCCTTCCGGTGCCAGCTCCAATGCTGTGACGGTCTCCCCAAATCTGGAAGCCCAGCAGTCGAAGTGGGTCATGTTCAGTTCTTGCAGGCGTTCATACTGAAGGTAACGCTGCATGGTGTAAAGCTCGGTCATGGAGTTGCTGACCGGGGTGCCGGTGGCAAAAATCACGCCACGGTTTCCGGTGATCTCATCCATATAGCGGCACTTGGCAAACATATCGGAGGATTTCTGCGCGTCCGATGTGGAAAGACCAGCCACATTCCGCATTTTTGTGTATAGAAACAGGTTTTTATAGTTGTGGGCCTCGTCCACAAACAAACGGTCCACACCCAGCTGCTCGAAGGTTACCACATCGTCTTTTCGCCCCTCGGCTTGCAGCTTTTCCAGTCTGGCTTCCAGAGACTTTCTGGTACGCTCCAGCTGTTTGACGGTGAAACGCTCGCCGCCACTGGCCTGTACCTCTGCAATCCCCTCAGTGATCTCGTCGATCTGTTCATAGAGAAGCCGTTCCTGACGCTCCCGGCTGATGGGGATACGCTCAAACTGGCTGTGTCCCATGATAATGGCATCATAATCACCCGTCGCAATACGAGCGCAGAACTTCTTTCGGTTATGGGTTTCAAAGTCCTTTTTTGTGGTGACTAAGATATTGGCGGAAGGATAGAGACGCAGAAACTCCGACGCCCACTGCTCGGTCAGATGGTTTGGAACCACAAAGAGAGATTTCTGGCACAAGCCCAGGCGTTTGGCTTCCATCGAAGCAGCTACCATCTCAAAAGTTTTGCCTGCGCCTACTTCATGTGCCAACAGGGTATTTCCTCCATACAGCACATGGGCAATGGCGCTTTTCTGGTGTTCCCGCAGGGTAATGGCCGGGTTCATGCCCCCAAAAGTGATATGGCTGCCATCATATTCGCGGGGACGGGTAGAGTTCATTTCTTCGTTGTACTGGCGCACCAAAGTCTGGCGGCGCTCCGGGTCTCTCCAGATCCAGTCCCTAAAGGCTTCCCGGATCGCCTGCTGTTTTTGAGCCGCCAGGGTGGTCTCCTTGGCGTTCAGTACGCGGCGCTCTTTTCCGTCTGCGTCCTCTATGGTGTCATAGATACGGACATCCCGCAGGTTCAGGCTGTCCTCCAAAATCTTGTAGGCATTGGCACGGCTGGTTCCGTAGGTGGTATAAGCTGCCACATCGTTGTAGGATACAGAAGATTTCCCCTTGATCTGCCATTCAGCGGTAAAGGACGAATAGTTGACCCCGATACTGCGCTGGAGATAAAACGGGGTATTAAAGGTCTCATACATAAACTGCTGGATATATTCCTTGTCAATCCAGGTAGCGCCCAGACGCACCTCGATCTCCGACGCATCCAGGTCTTTGGGCTGGGCGGCGGTAAGGGCTTCCACATTGACTGCATAAACCGGGTCCTGCTGTGCGGCCCGCTGCGCCTGACGCAGTTTGCGGCGTACATTGCCGGAGAGGTATTCATCAGCAGTCACATAATGGGGTGTGCCGTCTTTCTCCAGCTGTCCCGGTACACGGAAGATTACGCCTTGCAGCTCTCCGGCCAGTTCTTCTTTTGTTTTTCCGGTAAGCTGGCTCATATAGTCCATATCCACGCAGGCTTTTTCCGAGATGGACACCGCCAGTGCTTCACTTGCCGTATCCACCACAGCCACCGCCTGATGGGGCTTGATGGTCCGCTTGGTGAACATATCTGCCTTGCGTTCCAGCTTTCCGTCCTCGTCGATGACTTCCAACGCACAGAGCAGGTAATAGGAAGAATCGTCTGCATAGGCCAGACGGTTTGCACGGTCATTGATGAGACCGTATTTGGAAGAAAAGCTGTCATAGAGGCTGTTCAGTTCCGCCTGCTTCTCCCGAATGGTGCTGTCCGGAACCGCTGCATCCATCTGAAGGTCGATCAGTTCCTGCACACAATCACGCAGTCCCACAAGACCTTTTACACGGGCTTCGGCGGTGGCGTTGAGGTCAGGGCGCACCATACGGCTGTTTTCCCGGTAGTACACCTGCCCGTCTACAATGGCATAGGAATAGTTCTTCACATTGGGGTCGGCAGGAATGGAGGTGTCAATAGCTTCGCCTTCGCCCAGCTCCGGCAGCTCTGCCTCCTGATAAGTGCCATGAATATACTTCACCGCATCATGCAGCTGGTCGGAAAGCTCCAGTCCCTCGATAGGGTTCACGGTGTAGTCCATACCATGAGCAGTGCTTACCGGCTCCTGTCTGCCCAGCACCATTTCCGGGTGGTCGATAAAATACCGGTTGATGGCAAATCCGTCCTCCGTCTGTCCGGTTTGAGTCCATTCCGGCACGATGTCCAGCGGGCGGCCCCGTTTTTGGAGGAAGATGATGTCCGATACAACCTCGGCACCGGCATTCTTTTTGAACGCGTCATTAGGCAGACGGATAGCTCCCAGCATCTCGGCACGCTGGGCAAGATAGCGGCGCACGGTGGAATCCTTGGCGTCCATAGTATATCGGGAGGTTACAAAAGCCACCACGCCGCCGGGACGCACCTGGTCCAGTGCTTTGGCAAAAAAGTAGTTGTGAATACTGAAATTCAGCTTGTTGTAGGCTTTGTCATTGACCTGATACTGACCGAAAGGTACATTGCCGATGGCAAGGTCAAAGAAGTCACGCCTATCGGTGGTCTCAAAGCCACCTACTGTGATGTCCGCCTTGGGATAGAGCTGCTTTGCGATGCGCCCGGAAACAGGGTCCAGCTCCACGCCGTACAGACGGCTGTTTCGCATTTTCTCCGGCAGCATACCAAAGAAATTGCCCACACCCATAGACGGCTCCAGAATATTTCCGGTCTCAAATCCCATACGGTCCACCGCTTCATAGATGGCCTGAATGACCGTAGGGCTGGTGTAATGGGCGTTGAGGGTAGAGCTTCTAGCGGCGGCATATTCCTCCGGGGTCAGCAGTTCTTTTAGCTGGGCATACTCTAAAGCCCATGCCGGTTTCTCCGGGTCAAACGCATCAGAGAGACCGCCCCAGCCCACATATCGAGAAAGAACCTCCTGCTGTTCGGGGCTTGCCTGCTGTCCGGCAGCTTCCAGCTCTTTCAGCAAACGAATCGCATTGACATTTGCCTGGAACTTGGCTTTCGGACCGCCCTCACCCAAATGCTCATCTGTAATGCGGAAGTTTTTTGCATTGCGGCGCAGGTTAGCCTTGTATTCCTCATAAGATGCTTCCTCGGCAGCTTTGGCATTGGGAAAGGTCTGCCACTGGCCATTGACCTGAATGGAAACCGGGTGTTCGTCCAGCACTTCCTCAAAGGTTTTCTCCGGCTCAGTCACAGGGGCTGGCGGCTCCGGCTCCTCGATATGCAGTCGTTCCACCACCACATCATAAGGCAGATTGTTCTTATCGCCCGGATAGACGGCCATGGTCTCGGAATGGAAGGTCGGGGATTCGGTAGCCGGTTGGGGCTGTTCCTGTCCAAAACCGTCCTGCTGACGGGCATACATCCCGCGCAGCAAAGGCGCAACCTCATCCCAGCGGAAATACAGCATAGCCAGACGCTTTTCCTCTGCATCCATGACTTCCAGTTCTATGCCCTGTGCCGTGGTACGGTAATCGACAATATCGCCGGTCTCCAGATTCAGTGTCTCAATCTCACCGGAATAGGCTCTGCTCAGCCAGTAGGCGATCTCGCTGTTGCTCCTGCCGGATTGCAGCAGCGTGGAAATCTGCTTTTTATCCGCTTCATCCATCAGTCCATGAGCCAATACATCCCGCAAGTCTTGTTCTGCCTTGTCCGGGTCAATAGGAAGAAACTCGGTATAGTAAGCATTGCGGCGGTCTGCCCGAAGCAGCTGCTCGAACTGTTCTTTGCGCTCTGCCCGGTAGATGGGATATACCATCCCGGTGGGCAGAAGCTGTACGGTGTCCTCCCGCAGCTCGGTGATCTGATAGGCGTCATCCTCGATATACACGGTATCGCCCACGGCATAGACCGGGGCGGCTGGGTCATAGGAGGTTCTTTGCGGAATTGGGCGGCGAACTGCGTCATATTCCTCATCGGAAATGGAAACTTCGGAAGTCTGCTCTGTCTCGGCATCTGCAATCTGCTCTGCATCTGACCTCACCTGTTGGATAAACGGATCATTGTCCAGTTTTTCCGGGTCTGCCACCTGGCCGTTGACAATCCCTCTTTCCTCCAGAGCTTCCCGGATGGCGATTGGGTCGATGTTGTCAAAACGATCCTGTTCTTCTTCGGTATAAAACCGTTCCTCCTGAATGAGCTGGGCAAGCCTGCGCTGTACCTTCGGCCAGGGCAGCTGCGTTTCCTCCGGGCTGCCGGCACGGACAACGAACAGGCTGTTGCTGTTACTGCCGCCGTATTCCTGAGCCAGCCATGCGGCGGTATCTTTTTCTCTTGCATGGTCTTTCATATAGCGGACAACAGCGTGTTTACTCTCGATATTGCCGTTCCATGCACAAAGGACAGTATCAATATCTTCCTGAGAAAGAGGGCGCAGAAGCTCATGGAGCTTTGGATAGGTCTCGTCGATCACTTCCCGGTGCAGACGCTGACGGAACTCCGGCACATCCGAATAGAGTCGGATCAGCTCCATATCCTTAGAACCAAGAACCGCACGGCGCACAGCGGCATTACCCTCGATGACAGCATTTTCACGGTCAGAATGCCCGCAGGCATTGCGGTATGCGGCATCCTCGGAAATAGCGGCAGTCACCACAGGCTTATACTGCTCAAACTGCTCCCGAAGGATAGGCTTTGGCGTTTCTTTCTCCACCTCCGGCTGCTGTGTTTGAATGGCATCTTCTTCGGCCAGTTCCTTTTCAGACTGGATTTTGTCATACTGCGCCTGTTCCTGTTCGGTAAGATAGCGGTCTTTCTGGACAAGTGAGGTAATGCGCTTGGCAACCTTTTCCCAGTTCAAGTGAACATCCGGGCAGTCCTGCTTTTTATAGTGCAGTCCTTTCCCATCGTGATCTTCGCCGCTGTGTGTTGCACCGGACAAGGCATGAGAGCGTCCGCCAATGCCATACTCGTCTTTGAGGAATCTCACTTTCTCCTTATCCGTATGGTTTGCCATGAAAAACGCATAGATACGGCCTTTTCCACCGGCGAAACTGCTTCCGCCGGTCATGGCGGCGTCGATCTCATCCTCGGTAATAAAGTGCTGGACGGTTGGCACTTGGGAAAGCTCTGAAGAAAAGGTCCTGCGGGGCAGGTCAAGGTCCTTCAGGTTCTCCCAGATCTCCCTCGGTCTATGATAGTGAAAACGCAACAGGTCACGGTCCTGCTGATAGGCAGTCCAGAAGGCAGCGTATTCTTCCTTGAGGGTCTGGCGGAAAGCCGGTTCACTCAGCTGCTCCATCAGGCGGCGGGTCTCCTCCGGGAAACCATTGCCTTTGATCTCTGACAGGCAGGACAAATATCCGGCTTCTCTGGCATCCTCACTGAGATCGTGATACAGATACCAGAGCTTTTCTGCAAGGAGGGATCGTTCATAGCCTGCCGCTTCTGCAAGCTCCACATTGGAGGCAAACTGGCCGCTCTCCAAAAGCTCCCCGATACGCTCTGCGGCGCTCTCCCAGGAAATGACCTGGGCAGACCTGTCATAACGGACAGACTTCCCGTGGGAAAGATGGATACCATCCTCGGCATACCATGCGCTCACACTGCCAAGGCCATTGCCGCCGTGGTACAGCGTTTTCAGTATCTCGGCAATCTCAGCGGTGGTTTTCTGCTTTTCAAAGGCTGCAACCACACGCTCCCTTTGACGGTCTGTATTGCCGCCCAAACGCAGCACATGGTCGATGTCATTTTGGGCAAAAGAAAAAGCAGAGGATGTATGCGCTACATTCTCTGCTTCATCTATGGATTGGATCTGTTCCGCTTCGGAGAGGAACAGGTTTAGAGTCAGCTGTTGATAAGCTCCGCCATCAGGATTTCCTCGGCCTGAGCTTTGCAGGTGTTCATCAGCCCCACCCACTTCATGGGATCGCTGGCTTTCAGTTCCTCGGTGGCTCCCGCTTCCTTCGTCAGCTGGGGCATCATCTGCTCCAGTCTGCTCTGGGCGGTCTCGTCGATCTCCAGAAGGTGCGGGTACAGCTTCTCGCTCAGCAACATCTGGTTGTAGAGGATGGGACGGTGTTCCTTCAGGTAGGTTTTCCTCATCCTGCCGTACTTGCCCAGGGGTTTCTCCGGCTGCTGGCTCAGCTTCAGGTCGGGAATCAGATAGTCTCCGTTCTGGATATAGGTCATGGGATTGTTCATCTTGTTTGCTCCTTTCTTGGTTGGCTTCGCGCTCTGCATTTCGGACGGTAACGCCGATCTGCCGCAGCACCTGCTGGTTGATCTGGCTGACCGCTGTTCCCAGCGCTCCGATGGTTGCCGGAGTATTGAAATCAAAGATCGCCATGAAATCTTCGTGGTCGAAGTAGCGTTCCGGTTCCAGTCCACAGCGGGACATCAAAGCATAAGTGATACTGACGGTGGCTGCTGCCTTGAACTGTACTCCGATGTTAAACTCATCATATTCCTCCAAAAAGGAACCGTCAACGATATAGAAGAAGTCCTGCTGATGCTCCGTCCAGTATTCCTCAGCCAGTTTTCCGGCTACCTCGGTGAGCTGTCCGGCAAGGTCATCACCGGAAACATCATAGGTGCGCTCAAGCATGGCCTGCACCGAATCCAAATGGCGCTCCTCCAGCTGCCACAGCCAGGGAGTGCGGGAATGTTCACGGGTTCCGGTGTCGGAAATATCAAAAACATAGCGCAGGCGGGGCCTGTCCCCGGAATCGTCCACCAGAGCAATTCCCTTGGAGCCGCGCCTTACATACCGGCCCATCTTTTCATTCCACAAATCGTACTCTGCACAGGCGGTGGCGTCCGGACGCTGGGCGTAGATCATCAGCTGCTCATGGAACGGATACTTGTAAAGTCGGGCTGCCGTAGTAAGGAACCCTGCCCATTCCTGCCAGCTTCCAGTGAGCTGCGTTGCCACTTTCTCCGCCATCTGTGCATATAGTTCAGCTTTGGTTGGCATAGTGTTCTGTCCTCCTTTCAGTTTTGGGGTAAAAGGTGGGGTAGCATATTGCCACCCCATCCCTGCGACTATGGTGTTTACTGGTCGAAATCCGGGTACAACTCCAGCTCGGCAAACTCGGCATCACTCATGGCCTGGAGCTTGCCCAGTGCGCTGTCTGTCAACTCCCGCAGCTCGGTTTCCTCCGGGGCCAGCTCGCCGCGCATATCACGCAGGCTGTCGATCAGTCCGGTGCGGCTGCCGGTATTGTAAATGCACATCAGGTTCATTTCCTCAAAAGTAAAGTTTCCCATATCAAATCTCCCTTTCCGCACTCTTTTTTGGCGCTATCTTTTTGTGTTCTGCCTTGGGCTGGCTTTTCAACTGCTCCATGACGGACTTTTTCTTTTCCCGTTCCTCCCGATGGGCAGCGGCAGCCAAATCCATGAGGGAAATGGGCTGACCGTTGCGGGCCTGCTGTTCCAGCTCTGCCACCGTAGGCTCTTTTGCGCCATTGTTGATGATACCGTCGATCATGCCGTAATCGTCCTCCACGGCCATCTCCGCATTTTTCAGCGGATTTTCCGACAGGAATCCGGGGATCTGGGTAAAACCAACACTGTCACAGTAATGACAGGATACCTTACCGTCCTGCTTGATCGCAACGATGTCACTGACACTCATAGAAGGACTGTGAAAATCCGCCGGCTTTTGCAGATTAAACTGCTCATATAGTTTTTCCAGCTGCTCCGGTACCGTGCCAGACTCCCTCAGCGGAGCTGTGTAAATGAGGTCATAACTGCTGCGCTCTATGGAAATGTCATGGGACTTTAACCAATCCAGATTCATAAAGCGCACATTCTGCGGATCGTCACGGCTCACCTGATAGATAGCAAAGCAATCTCTGTTCTGGGATAGAAATGCCTGTTCGCGTTCCTGCTGATGTTCCTGACGCTCCATGACCTTTTCGTGGAACTGAGGGCTTTTCTCCCATTCCTCACGGTCCACGCCAAAAAGACCGCCATGATCCATGATTTCCTGCGGGTCAAACACCATGCTCTCCGTATTGTCCTCATGCAGCACATAGACGGTCAAACCAGCGGCATCCAGTTCCAGCGCCCGTTCTCTGGTGACAGGGAGCATCCCATCATAGAAGTAGCCGTATTCCTGCATATCCGGTGTGGATACCTGCTCATCAGGCATAGGGTATTCATCCAGCGCCTGCTCTTGTGCTTCCGGCAGCTGAGAAGAAGCAGCCATCTGACTGGCCTCTGCCTGCATCTGCTGGTAGGCAGCTTCCTGCAAGGTCTCAATCATGGACAACGGTGCGTATTTTACCGAGTCTCTGCCCAAATCGTTGTCATCACAAATCTGGAGAACTGCCTTCATGCGGGAAATCTCCGGCATATCCAGCTGACCACCATCCAACTCTTTCATGGACGCGGCATCGTAAAGGGTATAGTCCCAGCCGCTGTCACAGGACTGGATATGAAGATAGGTGGCATCGTCAATCAGAAACAAAGCCTCCTGCTGGTTGGCATCCGCCCCCAGCACTTCCATTTCCGGCATTGCCGCAGCCAGTTCCTTTACCGCTTTTTGCACCAGAGGATTATCACGGTAATAGTCGATTGCCTGGATGGTGTCCAGGTCAATGGTCTGGCCGGTCAAAATCGGAAAAGGTCCTTCATAGTCGCTTCCGTCTTTCAGCTCAAAACCAATGCCCTTGATCCCGTTCATTCGCTCTGCTGGAATCTCCTGATAAATGCGGACAGCTTCCTCCAAAGACAGGTTATCGTGGTATTCTCCGAGGTTTGGAAATTCCATGCACTCTGCTACATAGTAGGTCAGATCGCCGGTCGGCAGCCTATCAGATACCTTAATGGCATCTGCTGGCTGCTCTATCGGGGCGGTTTCCGGCTCTACCTTTGCATGAGGGTCGATTCCGCGCTCTTTGCAGATTTCCTTATAGTGGCGCTCAATGTCGGAGATCAAAGTGCCGGAGGTTTTGTTGATGGTCTCCAAACTGGCTCTCAGTTCTTTCAGCTCCTTGCCTTGACTCCAACTGGCAATATAGCCAAAGCTATTTTCTCCAGTCTCGATGCCAAAATATTTGCAGACTGCATAGGAGATGCTTTCAGCCTCCACTTCTTCCGTGTGACGGTTTTTGATTGCCTGTTTTTCTGCGGTTGCATCTTCCTCAACTGCAAGACGCCATTCAAACTGATTTTCGTCCACATAGCGCCAATCCATATCAGAAGCAAACTGTTCGGCTTCTTTTTCTGTGGCAAAATCCAGCTTGAAATCATGCTTAGTTCCACCTTCACTCTCCAGCACAACCTTCCATGACGGTAGCATTTCATATTTTTTAGGGTCATGGAGCTTGCTGTGGGCAATCTCGTGTACTGTGGCTGAAACCGTCTGAACCTCACTCATGCCCTGACGAATGGCAATTTTCTGATGATCGGCAGAAAAATAGCCGTCCGTATCGGCGGCCATTGCTTCAAAAGTAATCGGCACCGGTGCGCTGCGGCGCAGGGCCTCCATGAATGCCTCATAATTTGGCACATTGCCGGAAAGGGAGGAAGCAAGCTCCGGCAAAGGTTTCCCGTCGGTCTGGCTCACATCAAAGACCTTGACCGGACGAAACATGGGGATCTCGATTTCTTTTTCCTCTGTAACGATCTTTCCGTCTTTATCCAAAATCGGAGCCTTGGTATCCGGGTCCAGCTTCTGCTCCTCGATTTTCTTCTTATACGGTGTCGGGGCAATGATGGTAATGCCATGCTCGCCCTTTTTTACATGACGCTCAAACTGGTCTTTCCACTTATTGTATCCGGCTACCAAAGTGGCATCCGGCTTCTGCATATAGATGAGCATGGTGTTGTTTACCGAATAGCGGTGAAATCGGGACATGACGGACAGATAGCGCATATACTTTTCGCTTTCAAACAGTTCTTTGATGCCCTGCTCGATGCCATCTGTGATTTCCCTTAGCCGTTCTCGGTTGGTGGGTTTATTCTCAGCCATGATTTTCAATCTCCTTTCCAAGTGTGTGATTTCTGCTGTGTGTTCTGCAATCCATGCCTTTTGTTCTTCTTCACTTTCATAAAGAAAAAGGTCCAGCAGGTACTCTACATAGGTTTTCTTCTGGATTGCTTCCACAAAGCGGGGGTGCGGTTCTTCCTCCGGTGTCCTGGGAGAACGGTCGGCTTCCCATTTTTTCAGCAGATAGTAGTAATCGGACAGTACGCGGTAACAGCGCTGTCGATCCTCCCGAAACTTCTGTGCCTCGGTTTTTTGCCGGACATATCTCCTGCGGGGCGGGGCCTGACTGTCATAGATCAGGCCAAAGTCCTGTGCCAGTTTCTCCGCCGCTTCTTTTGGGGAGAGGTTAAAGAGCTTTGCGGTAAAGTCGATCACATCCCCATCTTCACCGCAGCCAAAGCAGTGGAACCGCTGGTCTACCTTCATGCTGGGGTTCTTATCATCGTGAAAGGGACAGCAGGCCATACCATTTCGTTTGACCTCGATCCCATAAAACGCTGCCGCTTCTCTGGTGCTGACCGACTGCTTGACCGCTTCAAATACATTCTCTGCCATGTGCCTTTAACTGCCGGACTTTTTCACAGGGGGCTGGTATCCGGCGGCTTTCGCACGCTCACTGGCAGCTTTGCGACGCTCGGCGCTGTATGGCTCCCGGACTGATACACACCGCTTGGGGACGGTAAAGTTATGGGCGTCCTTTCGGATGATCTGGTCGGGGTGCTTTTTTGCCAGCAGTTCCAGCTTTTCCATCAGACGGGGATCGTGGGTGTAGACCTCAGCCATTGGTTCTGCCTGGTTATAGAGGAGAATGGTTTCCCGTTCCACTAAAGAGAGCTTCATCGGCTGCCTCCTTTCCGCTGGTCAAATTCCAGCTTGAAGTTGGCATACTGTCCATCGTCCTCCAAAACCACAGTGGCATCGTAGGTCTTGCCGGTTTTCTCCGAATATAACCCCGTCACACGGACACGGCCATCGTTCAGCAGCGCAGACACCACAGCCTTGGTCGGCTGTTTTTTCTTGGCAGCCCACCATTTGTTGTTTTTCCAGATTGCAAATTTGCAAGAATCATTCTGACAGAAGAAGCCTTTTTGCAGTTCTGCAACTTCACCGCCGCAGCGAGGGCATTTGCCCACCACCTCACGGGGCGGAGTGAACAGATACTCAGTTCCCTTGATGACCTGATAAGTCCCCACCAGATCTTTCAGCATGGTGCTGATCCCGTCTAAAAACTCCTCCGGGGCAAGCTGCCCGCGCTCGATCTCGCCCAGGCGGTACTCCCACTCGGCAGTCAGAAGCGGCGATTGCAGTTGTTCCGGCAGCACTGTGATCAGGGAAACTGCATCGTGGGAAGGGAGAAGCTGCACCGTTTTCCTGCTCTTTTTTCGTTCCAGAAAACCGGCAGATACCAGCTTTTCCAAAATACCGGCACGGGTGGCCGGTGTCCCCAGACCTTTTCGCTCGGCGTCCTCCGGCATATTCTCTTTTCCGGCAGTCTCCATTGCGGACAACAAGGTATCCTCCGTAAAGTGCTGAGGCGGACTGCTTTTGCCTTCTTTGACGATTGCCGCAGCAACCGAAAGGGTCTGTCCTTCGGTCAGCTCCGGCAGGGCTTTCTCTGCGCCCTCTTTTTTCGGCTCTGCATCCTTCATTTTGGCACGGTAAGCGTCCTCCAGTGCTTTCCATCCGGGATGCTTCACCGTTTTTCCTTTTGTGGTAAACTCCCCACCGGCACACGCTGCAATCACAACAGTTTCCGAATAGATATGGGGCTGGGCTACGGCGCACATCAGACGCAGGGCCACCAGCTCCAGCACCGCTTTTTCTCCCGCAGGAAGGGCAGAAAGGTCTGCATCCTTGAGATTTCTGGTAGGGATTACTGCGTGGTGGTCAGTTACTTTCTTATCGTTGATGACCGACTGCGGATCACAGGTAATGGCGATCCCTTTGCGAAACGGCATAGCGTTGGCAACCAGATTGACCAGCACCGACAGGCTGTCTGCCATATCACTGGTCAGATAGCGGCTGTCAGTACGGGGATAAGTGCAAAGCTTCTTTTCATACAGACTTTGCAGATAGTCCAGGGTCTGCTGAGCTGTAAATCCAAGCAGGCGGTTGGCATCTCTTTGCAGAGTAGTCAGGTCATAGAGGGCAGGCGGCTTTTCAGACTTTTCCTTGCACTCCACCTTTTTGATTGTGACATTTGCACCCCGACAGGTTTCTTTCAGCTGCTCGGCAGCGGCCTTATTCGCCATGCGCTCCCCGGATACGGTAAGACCGGGCAGCTCCAGCGCCACGGTATAAAAGGGAATCGGCTGAAAGGTGTCGATCTCAGCTTCTCGCTGGACAATGAGCGCCAGTGTTGGGGACATCACGCGCCCGATGTTGAGGGTACGGTGATACAGCACGGAAAAAAGCCTTGTCGCATTGATCCCCACCAGCCAGTCGGCCTTGGCACGGCAGAGGGCAGCATCTCGAAGTCCTTCATAGTCCGCACTGGGGCGCAGGTTTGCAAAGCCTTCCCTTATGGCGGAGTCTTCCATCGAAGAAATCCAGAGCCTTTTCATCGGCTTCTTGCAACCTGCCAGCTCATAGACGCTACGGAAGATCATCTCGCCCTCGCGTCCGGCATCACAGGCATTTACCACTTCCGTCACATCCGGGGCATTCATCAGCTTTTTCAGAATATCAAACTGCTTTTTCTTATCTTTTCCTACCACCATCTGCCAATGTTCCGGCAGGATAGGCAGATCATCATATCGCCACTTGGCATACTTTGGGTCATAGCTGTCTGCATCCGCAAGACCGGCCAGGTGGCCCACGCACCAGCTGACACGCCAGCCGTTGCCCTCCAGATACCCGTCCTTACGGACGGTTGCGCCGATCACCGCCGCCAAACTCTGGGCAACTGATGGTTTTTCGGCAATTACCAATTTATGTTGAGCCATGATGGTTCCTCCTCTCTTTGAGCCATCGGGACATTTCCCGGTGACAGATACCTACGCAGGGTCTTCCATAATTCCCGCAACCATAGCAGGGGTGGCTGTGGGGTAAAGAAGGAGGACGGGAAGTTTCCTTCCCGTCCTCCGGCCTGCGTGTCATCATGCGTTCATAGGGACTGTCTGTGAATCGGGTCATTTCACGCTGTCCTCGTCATCTTCTTCTGTGCTGCCCCCGTCAGCGTCCGGCTCGTCCGACTCCTCATCCTCGGTTTCCCATTCCTCGGAATCTTCCTCGCCATAATCATAATCGTCCAGACTGTCATTGCCCTTGGTCTTAGGCTTGTTCTTAACGAGCTTCAAGTAGGCAAATACGCCACCGCCACCAAGCAGAGCCAGCAAAAGGACCAGCGCAGCCGGGTTCAATCCGGCAGGCTTCTCTTTTTCCGGCTCCGATGTTTCTGCCGGAGGTTCCGGTGCTTTGCCCGTACATTTACTCTTATCAGTTGCGCAGACCGGGCAGGCCGTATTGACTGTCCCTGCTTCACATTTTGTTGAACAGCTACACACAGCAGCCGGCTCCTCTTTGACATTTTCATCTTCCATCAGTGCCATCAAATCCGCTTCATCCACCTGGTTCAGAAAGTGAACAGCAGTCTTTTTATCCTCATTAGCCCTGTCGATCAAAATGTAAAAATAGTTGCCCGCCTTGGTGGTAATGGTAATGAGCTGCTTATTGCCACCAAAATCATCCACCAGAGCGGCATTGCCATCTGGTGTAAGTGCCGGTGCCGGTTCTGTTTCTTCCACAATCACATTGCTGTCATTGGTAGAATCCTCTGCCGGTGCCGCCGGAGCCTGTTCTGACCCCTGTGCGAAAGCAGGGATCGTAAAGCCAAATGCCACAACCATTGTCAGACAAAGGGCGGAAAGTGTTTTGCAAATTCTTTTATTCTTCATAAGCGGTAACCTCCTGATTATTTGATTCCGACAGTGCTGTATCTCTGCCGTGGTTCATTCCACCGGAAAGCATAGCGTTCAGCTGTGCTGGAGTCATGCGTAACGCACGAACCATCTGAACGATTTCCAGATTCTCTGCCTCCGTTTTCTGTGCTTCCAGGGTCTTGAGCTTTTCCTGATATTCCGCAATCTTCTCACGGGTTTTCTCAATTTCCTGGTCGATACGTTCAATTTTATTTTTTGCCATAACCGTTCACTCCTTTCCACAAAGTCTGTTACCAGTTCATCAGGCCGTAGCCCTTAATACTTTGATAATTCAGGTCATAACTTTTGATCTTGCAGGCATCGCCGGAATTTCCCTCCACCGTATAAACACGGCTGCCATCCGTACCGATCACGATACCCACATGGTCTGCTGTCCCATCCAAATCCCAATCAAAGAAAATTGCATCTCCGGGAGCCAGATTGTTATAGCCTCTTGCACCCCATTGTCCATGAGACTGGAACCACGGAACGCCCTGCCACTCACAGCCTGCAAAGCGCGGCTCACTTTTTCCAGCCTGGTTATAACACCAGGATACAAAGCAGGCGCACCACTCCACGCGGCTGTCAAAGCCATACCAGCTCCAATAAGGATAGCCGCCCACATTGCCGACCTGACGCTTGGCCAGCTCCACCAACTGCGGATTTCCGGGACGGGTTCCATTTACAAACTGTACACCGGTCAAGTCCTCGGAATTGCTCATGTCAGGGGAACCACCGCCAAACAACAGCGGCTTATTGCCCATGGTCTGCCGGTAAACCTGATACATTTCCATCTGCTCCGGGGTCAGTAACTCCGACGCCACAGCGGAAATGGGCTTGCTGGTGAGTTTCACATTCAAAATGTAATACTCATAGGGGACTTCTTCTGAGGTGGTCTCGCCGGTCTCCGGGTCGGTGGAGGTCTCCGTGCGGTAGCGAATCTCCACTTCCTCAGTAAGCGTCAGCTGATACTGTGCTGCAAACACACGCGCCAGCTCTGCCTGAGCGCTCTGCCGGGTGTAGCCTTGCAAAACGGCAGACAGAAATGCTGCCAGCTCATGAGGGTCATGACCGATCATACCAAGGTCATAGCGATACTCGTCATACCCTGGGTGGCTGCTTTCTATGTTGTCGATTTCCTCCTGCAACTGGGCTTCTCTGGCTGCATAATCTGCCTCCACCGCCAGCATTTCCGGGTCATCCGACGGATAGGTGGTGCCGGAAAGAACGGAACCGATGCTCTGCGCCATCATGGAGCAGGAGGACATGGTATTCATCAGCATACAGGTAATGAGGAACAAAACCCCTGCCATCAGGAAACCCTTCTTGTGGCGCATGACGAATGCCCCTGCCTGCTGTACCTTTTCTTTTACCGTCCTTGCGGCTTTTCCGGTTTTGGATGCAGCCTGGGCGGTATTTCCGGCAGTCTGACCGGCGTGTTTGGCGGCGGCATACTGCTTTTTGATGGCCTGCTTTTGCTGCCAGCGGGAAAGAGGGTTGCTGGCAAACTGGGGATTTTCCTGCAAAGATTTCTGGTACAGAACATTTACATTTGCCTTTTCCAGTTGACGCTCTGCCTGGGCTGCTTTGCGGTACGGCTTCAGCTTGTGGCTGCGATAGCCCTCCCGCACCAGATAAGCGCCGGTCTCCACCGCTTCCTCGGACTTGTGGGCGCTTTCCACGCCCACATTGTCCTGCTCTGTTTCCCGGATCTCTTTGTGGAGCTTGCCTGCGACCAGATGGACGGGAGCTTCCCTGACTCCTTGAGAAACTTTGGAAGGTGGCTTTTTCTTGTCCTCAAAGGTCAGCTTCGAGGTCTTTTTTCCGGTATCCGGGTCAATGACCGTCTGCCTGACCTTTTTCTTTGGGATATTGGCCTGCGCCTTATCTGCTCTGGCCGCAGCTTTCTCCGCTTTACGGATCGGCTTTTCCAGTGCAGGATCAGACCGTTCCTCATCAGTAAAGCGCAGGCGCGGCTCTTTATTCAAACCATTCTCCCAGCATGAGGGAGGACATCATGTAGTGCAGCTCTGCATAAATGGCCATTCCCACAGGATCGTTGAACATACAGCCGGACAGGTAGGCATAAAACTGTGCCACCACATCGGACAGGATCTTCGCCTCTGTTCCTTCCAGAATCAGGCCGCCCATACCTTCTTTAGCACGAATGGCGCTCCAGACCTCTGCCAGACGGAGAAGCCCCACCTGACCGGTCTCATTCAGTTCGGCTGCCTGATCTGCCGCCGTGCGGCACTCACTTACCGCATCGGCCATGACCGTAAGCAGCTGGCTGCGCTGGGCATTTACCGCCCTGTCAAAAAACATCAGCGGATTTTTATTCAAAATGTTGGGGTTCATCATCATTCATCCTCCTTTTTCAATTCTTGAGGTTTGGTGGTCATAATGCGGTAAAGTTCGGTGTTCTTCGGGAAGTGGTCTACAAACGGCAGGATCGTGGAGCCATAGAACAGCAGGCCCTCGCCCTCACCGGAGTGGGTCACATAGCTAAGCTGGTGCGTGGAAATCCCCAGTTGCTTCGCCAAAATCTGACGGTCTCCGCCTGCCTGGTTAAGCATATACACGAAGTCCGAGTTTTCAAAGATGTTCTCTACCTCGCGGCTGCTCAAAAGGTCTTTGACATTCTGGGTGATACCAGTCGGAATACCGCCCCATTTTCTGAATCGCTTCCAGATTTCCACCGTATAGGCGGCGGTCTGCTCCTCCTTCAAAAGCAGGTGCATCTCGTCGATGTAGTAACGGGTGGACTTGTGGGCGGCACGGTTGATGGTAACGCGGTTCCACACCTGATCCTGTACCACCAGCATACCGATTTTTTTAAGCTGCTTGCCCAGTTCCTTGATGTCGTAGCAGACAATCCGGTTATCAATGTCCACATTGCTCTGATGATTGAACACATTCAAAGAACCCGTTACATAGATTTCCAATGCCGTTGCAATGTACTGAGCTTCTTTTTCTTCCTGCTCCCGCAACAGGTTATAAAGGTCCTCCAAAATCGGCATATTCTCCGGCTTCGGGTCATTGAGATATTCGTTGTAAACCAACCGTACACAACGATCAATAATGGTTTTCTGCACCGGCTGCAAGCCCTCCTTACCGCCCACGATCAGCTCACACAAGCTGAGGATAAAGTCAGACTTGAGTGACAGCGGGCTTTCATCATCCGAATAGTCCAGATTCAGATCCATCGGATTGATATAGTTGGTTGAAGTAGGTGAGATCTTAATGACCTGCCCATGCAGACGCTCAACAAGAGGTGCGTACTCCGCTTCCGGGTCACAGATAATAACATCATCACTGGTAAGCAAAAAGCAGTTGGCAATTTCTCGTTTTGCGCTGAAGGACTTACCGGAACCCGGCGTACCCAGAATCAGGCCGTTGGGGTTTTTCAGCAGCTTTCTGTCCACCATGATGAGGTTGTTGGACAGAGCATTGATACCGTAGTACAGAGCTTCTTTCCCGTTCTGGAACAGTTCCTGCGTAGTAAAGGGCACAAAGATAGCTGTGGAACTGGTGGTCAGTCCTCGCTGAATCTCAATCTGATTGAGACCCAGAGGCAGACAGCTCATCAGCCCTTCTTCCTGCTGGAAGTCCAGCCTGGTCAGCTGACAGTTATACTTCTGGGCAATAGAGCCTGCCTGAAAGATGTTGTTGCCAAGCTGACGGGGATTGTCCGCTGTGTTCAGCACCAGAAAGGTCAAAAGGAACATTCTCTCGTTGCGGCTCTGCAAATCCTGCAAGAGTTTTTTCGCTTCACTGCCGTAGGTAGCAAGGTCAGATGGAATGATGTCCATGTCGTATCCGGCACGGACTGCTTTTTTCTGTTCCTCGATCTTGCTGCGGTCCAGGTCGGTAATCTTTCGCTTTACCGTTTTGATGGCTTTCACCTGATCCACCGACTGAATGTGCATACTCACAATGAGCGAACTTTCCATATCCAGAAAATCAGCCAGCAAACGGTCATTCAGCTCCGGTGCGAGAATCTGCAAAAAAGAAACAGCTCCGTATTTCTTACCCATACGGAACTGCTTGCCGGTGCGGAACTCAAAGGAGCTTGGTGCAATAAAATCCTTTGTGGACAGACCAGAAGGAGCCAGCCAGTCCCATTCAAACTGAAACGGGAGTTGTTCATCCATGTGGAATATCGCATGAAGCTGAAAAAGCCTTTCTTTACCGTCCAGCGTTCTGGCAGCTACACCAAGACGCTTGAAGTTATTAAGTATATCGGTCTCAATACGCTCCAGACGGGGCTTGGCGGCTTTGATGCTGTCCGCGTCGATACCAAAGGTCAGGTATTTGGTCTTGATGAGACCGTTGTTACCTCTGGCCAGCTGATTTTGCAGCATTGTGGTGTATTCCTCGCGGATACTGTCAAAGGCGTCCCTCTGGGGCGGGATGGAAATGGAGTTAGCAAAGGTCTCCTCCGATGCCGCAAGGTTCAAAAAAGACAGCTGGAAATGAATCGAGCTGTCAAAATAATTGAGGAAATCACACCACCCCTCAAAGATTGCCGTCTTATCTTCGTTTTGGGAGAGCTGATAGTTGATGTCCTGAAACTGGATGGTCTTTGTGTAGTGGCTGTCCGATATGCGGCAGATTCCGTCCGGCCACATCCGTTCATAAGGGATACTGTCCTGCGCAGATTTTCCTTTTTTGTCCGTGCGGTTAGCGCGGGCAATGGCCGCTTCGATCTGCTTCTTATCGGCGCGGGACAGTTTTTTCTTTGTCTTTACCGGCTGCACAGTTTTTTCCTCGGTTTTTCCGAACATCCGATGCAGCCATTTTTTTATTGCGGTGAACAATGTCATACACCTCCTTATCGAGCATTTCCTGCCGCTTTAATACGGCATAAAAGTTGTTGGTCTGGTAAGGTCGCTGCTTTGGACGGATTACAGCTACTTTGAGAATGTTGCCCACGATCTTTTCCAGGGGCTGTCCATGCTTTTCGTACATAGCCAGCATAAAGAAGGGCAGCATAACCAGCATCATACACATAGCCGCTACACTGTTTCCGGTAGGTTTTCTGAGCAAAAAGAAAAGCGGTACGCCAATAAGCGCTCCGCCCGTGAAGCAGATAAGCTGCCGCTTGGTCAGATTGAACATGACCTTTGTTTTGACTTTTGTTAAGTCCTTGGGTACGGGTACATAAGCCAATGTAGAAACCTCCTTCCGTTTTAGTGCGCCTGAAAGACTGATTTGGCGAGACTGCCGGTTTTGAACAGCGTAAAACATAGCAGTACGGTGTAGCCCACGCAGCTCCAGATTGCCATGATGATGTCATCTTCCAGAGCGATGTTCTGCACCAGCACAGCATAAATTGCCACGCAGACGATAATGAGAAACGCCTGAAAGCCCAGTGCCAGCAGGGATCGGAGGTAATTCTGTCCCATACCGCCCCATTCTTTGCCCATCATTGCAGCCATTGGAACGGGAGCCACCGAAGTTACAAGGTAGATCTCGATCATACGGCCATAAATAACGATAAAGATACAGATATACAACGCCCACATGGTAATGCCAATAAAGAGGGATTGGAACCACAGTCCGAACAGCGGTCCCAAATCCATTTCCATCAGCCTCGGTTCCAGATCGGTCATAACTGAGGAAATGTCAATGGACGCATCCGAATTGATAATCCCTGCCGCCTGCGCCACCACGCTCTGCGCCATATCAAAGACGCCCATCACGATATTCCATGTGTTTGTGACAATGAGGATGGCGGCAGCTGATTTGAACACCCACTTGAAAATCATCCAGGTATCCACATCATGCAGGTTGTTCTTGTCTGCAATCATCTGGATCAGGTCTACGGTCATCACGATAGCCAGGATCACACCTGCAATCGGCACCATGATGGAGTTTGACAGATTCTCAATCATATTGAAAATACTGCCATTCCATCCCTGTGGGGTCTGTCCTACCTGTACGGATATATCCGCGACCTGTTGGTTTACGCTGTCAAACATCCCCGAAAGGTTGCTCATAATACCGCCCACCAGCATTTCTTTCAGCCAATTTGTCAGGGCTTCAAGTAAGAAATCCATACGGTGTCAACCTCCTTTCCGCCGCCCCCGCAGAGCTGCGGGAGCGGCAAGGATTTCATGCAGGAACGCTTAGACAGAGAACAGCCCGGAGAGCAGAGGTACAAGAACCATACCAACAACGGCTACACCAGCGCCAGCCATGAGCTGTTTTATCCCCAATTAGGTGTAAAATTCTGCTCGATGGCGGGCGGCGGCGTACAAAAATCTATATGGTGTTTTTAAGAGAACCATCCAGGCGGGACAGGTCAGGCAGTGACCTGTTCCACCTCCGGGATGGGTTTGAGATTAAAATGAATTTCGATAGAAATGTGTCTTGTTTTATCTTCGTCAATGCGCTCATGCACGACGATTTCTTTGATTA
>SKEU01000627.1_pt1 | contig 21640 bp, 18 predicted proteins | sample 4819571 | NCBI WGS metagenome assembly SKEU01 (sample SAMN11008801, study PRJNA524170) | human gut metagenome | biome: Human fecal sample; material: Feces; isolation source: fecal sample from pouch patient p8, p16 | host: Homo sapiens | place: Israel: Tel-Aviv | collected 2015-06-23
AAAATTTATTTATGGATAGTATACCATATTCTTCATTGCATTTATATATCTACTTTGCTATAATTATTTTTAGAAAACTATTAAGCAAATTGGAGGATCATAATTATGGCAGCAAAGAATTTCCGTAAATTATTTGAACCGTACACAGTAAAATCTATGACATTAAGGAACAGAATTGTCATGACTCCCATTGGAACAAATTTTGCTGAGCATACCGGAGAAGTAAATGAGAGAATCATTGATTATTATAAACAGCGTGCAAAGGGCGGAACAGGTCTGATCACAATTGAAGCTGCGAGTGTTTATTCACCACAGGGAGCAAGCGGATCATACCAGCTTCGTATCGACCACGATAACTATATTCCTGGATTATACAGATTATGTGAAAGCATCCATGACTGCGGATCCAAGATCAGCATCTTATTAAACCATGCTGGTTCTGTAGCAAATGGTAAGATGACAAACATCCAGCCAGTATCTGCATCTGATATTCCATCCAGAGTTGGTGGTGATATTCCTCGTGCTTTAACAACAGATGAAATCTACACGATCGTTGATAAATTTGCTGAAGCAGCAAAACGTGCAGTTACAGCAGGATTTGATGCTGTTGAGATTCAGGCTGGACATGGTTATTTATTAAACCAGTTCTTATCTCCAACAACAAATGACCGTACTGATGAATTTGGTGGATCTAAAGAGAATCGTGCACGTTTCACTACATTAGTATTAAAAGCTGTTCGTGAGACAGTTGGTGAAAATATTCCTATCTTCTTAGGAATCAGTGCTGATGAACTTGCTGAAGGTGGTAACACATTAGATGATACATTAGAGATCGTTGAATATTTCAAAGATTACGTTGATGTATTTGATGTTTCTGCTGGACTTACATGTTCTATCCAGTACCAGTATGATGCAGATTACCTTCCAGATGGATGGAAATCTTATATGTCTAAATCAATCAAAGAAAAGACTGGAAAGCCTTGTCAGACAAGTGGTAATATCCGTGAACCAGAAGTTGCAAACCGTATTCTTGAAGATGGTGAAGCAGATCTGATCGCAATCGGACGTGGATTGATCGCTGATCCTGAATGGGTAAATAAAGTTCAGTTTGGTAACACAGATGATATCAATCGTTGTATCTCATGTAACAATGGATGTACAGCAACATTAGGGGATGAACCTATCAGATGTAGCATCAATCCTGCTCTTATTTCAGGTTCATTATATAAAGATAAGAAATTAAAGAAACCATGTAACGTTGTCGTTGTTGGTGGTGGTACTGCTGGTCTTGAAGCTGCATGCACAGCCGCTGAAGTTGGATGTGCAACTGTTCTGATCGAGAAATCAGGAGAACTCGGTGGACTTGCCAGACGTGTAGGAAAGATGCCTAACAAACAGCGTCTTGGATATTTCCCTCAGTACTTAGAACGTCGTGCAATGAAACTTAAGAACCTGTTTATCTGTAAGAATACAGAAGCTTCTATCGAATTTATCGAAGGTTTCAAACCAGATATCGTTGTTAACGCAACAGGATCCGTTCCTCTTCTTCCAAATATCCCTGGATTAAAGGAGAACTTAGAAGCAGGTAATGTATCTACGATCTTTGATCTGGTAGATCACGTAGATTCTTATCCAGAAGATTTATCTGGTAAGAAAGTTGTTGTGATTGGTGGTGGTAACGTAGGACTTGACGTTGTTGAATTCTTTGTTCCTAGAAAAGCTGATGTAACGATCGTTGAGCAGAAAGCTCACTTCGGTGAGAACCTTGACTTTATCACTAAGACTGGTTCTATCGAATTCATGAATAAGAACAAAGTTAACCAGTATCCAAATGCTTCTTTATTAGAAGTGAAAGATCATAGTTTTATTGTAAGACATGATTATAAAGATCTTGAATTAGACTTTGATTATGGATTTGTATGTCTTGGAATGCAGTCTGCAACTCCTTCTCTTCAGGAATTATACAACCACTTCATCTATGAAGGTGTTGAAGTACTTAATATCGGTGACAGTGCTCAGACACGTCGTATCATCGAAGGTGTAAAAGAAGGTCGTGACATTTTAGTTGCATTAGAACGTCAGGATTTCATCTAAGATCATAATTTTGATTTCAAACCTTTCTTTGAAAGATAAGAAATATATTGTAAATATATAAAAAACATGGACCAGATAACAAAGATCTGACCCATGTTTTTTATTATTTCATTAATGTTTTTTCTTACGGTACTGCCACAACACAATCTTTTCAAAATAACGCTTTATGACGATCTGAATCTCTTCTTTCGGATTCATCGGTGTTACAAGAATACTATGTATACCTGTTCTGTTCGCTCCATAAACGTCTGTAAACAACTGATCTCCAACGAAGAATGTATTCTTCTTATCCGTTCCCATCAATTTCATTGCTGTCTCATATCCTTTGATCGATGGTTTATTTGCTTTGTATACATAATATTTTCCACCAACTGCCTCGCAGAACGCTTTCACTCTTGGTTCTTTGTTGTTACTTGTAAAACAATACTGCATCCCCATCGCATCCAGTCTCTTAAATAACTTCTTTGCACGTTCATCTGCTGGTGCATTGTGTGGTACTAACGTATTATCGACATCAAAGATCACTCCTCGATATCCTTCTTTGTAGTATCGTTCGAAATCAATATCATAAGTACTTCTGATATCTTCGGACGGGTAGAATTTCTGAAACATAATTTATCTTCCTTTTTACATCTTTACATTATTCAATCTTGTTTATTTTATAACAGCTTTTTACAATTAGCAAGAAGAAAACAAAATATGAGACCAGTTTTTTCAAAAATTCTAGTCTCATATCATTCATTTTATTTCTCTGCACCGCTTAAATATGCATTATAAATATCTCTTGAGATATTCTTCTTGATCGCATCATAAACTGGCCGTGCCTGCTTACGCATCTCTTTCTGTGTCTTTGCATCAAGTTTCACAATCTTTGTACCACTGTCTTCAATGGTTTTGATACGGTCTGCGATTCTCTTGTCAGATGCTTCTCTTGCATACACTTTCGCTGTCTGCGATGCCTGATCGATGATCTTCTGCTGGTCTTTTGACAGACTGTTATAGAATTCATCACTGACGATCAGCGAAATATAATGTGGCAGATGGTTTGTCTCTACAACATAATCCTGCTGCTCATATAATTTGCTGGAAACGATAACTTCGTAAGGATTCTCCTGTGCATCGATCGTTCCCTGCTGAAGTCCGATATAAACTTCGCTGAACGTCATTGGTGTTGGATTCGCTCCAAGTGTCTTCCAGAACTTCAAATGATAGCTGTTCTCCATCGTACGGATCTTCTGCCCTTTGAAGTCGTTAATACTCTTAACATTCTTATTGGTAGACATAACACGGAATCCCTGATCGACATATCCAAGTAATTTATATCCACCCTTCTGATATACTTTCTCCATCTTCTGATAGAACTCTTCATTATCAACAGCTGCTCGTGCCTGTTGGATCGTTGTAAATGCACTTGGCAGGTCAAATACTGCGGTATCTGGAAGGAATGTTACCTGTGGTGCAGTATTCTGTACGACAAATGGGATATCCCCATCTTTACAACTCTCAAGAAGCTCACGGTCTCCTCCGAGTGTACTGTTTGGATAAACTTCGATCTTCATCTTTCCATGACTTAATCTGGAAACTTCTTTTGCAAACTTCTCTGCATAAAGCTGTGTTACCGTATCTTCCGGACTGGAAGTTCCAAGCGGCCATGCATATCTTTGTACTTCGTCTTTCTTTTGTTTCTTCTTACATCCTGATAAACTGAATAATAAGACTCCTGCAAGAAGAACTACGACGGATCTTTTTATGATTTTTCTCATGAAATCCTAAACCTCCTTATAAAAGTGCCAGGATGATCTGTGGAATAAATGTGATCAGAAGTAATGCAACAAGGAAGCAGACGATCAACGGCATTGCTTTCTGTGCGATCTTCATTACTGGAATATCCGTTAAGGATGATGCCACAAATAAGTTGACTCCAATTGGTGGTGTAACGAAACCAATTGCAAGGTTTACAACCATCATAACACCAAAATGAATCGGATTCATACCGATTGCTGTAACGATCGGTAATAAAATTGGTGTCAAAATAAGAATCGCTGGTGTCGTATCCATGACCATACCTACGATCAACAAAAATATATTGATCACAAGCAAGATCACAATCTTATTATGGAAGTTACCTAAGATCCATGCACTAATGGACTGTGGTACACGCATCAATGTTAATACTCTTGAGAATGCAATGGATGCTGCCAAGATAAACAGAATAGGTGCATATGTTCTCACACCTTCTACCATGATTCCCCAGATATCTTTAAATTTCATGGATTTATAAATAAATAAACTGACTACTAAAGAGTAAAATACAGAAATAACCGCTGCTTCTGTTGGGGATGCGATTCCTGTGTAAATACATCCAAGGATGATAACCGGACTTAAGATTGCAAAAAAGCTTTCTTTAAATACTCCAATAAATCCTTTTGCATGTAACTGATCGATCTCTGCTGCAATCTTTTCCTTATCTTCTCCATGTTTTTTACAATAATAAATGGCATACACCATCAATAAGGCACCAATCAATAATCCTGGTACAACTCCTGCCATAAACAGATCACTTACAGATTCCCCAGATGCCATACCATACATGATAAATGGGATACTTGGCGGTATGATAACTCCAAGCCCACCCGCAACTGCTACGATTGCTGTTGAAAATGACTTGTCATATCCTAAACGAACTAAGATTGGAATTGTCATACTTCCTACTGCTGCTACAGTTGCAGGTGCAGATCCTGAGATTGCTCCATAAAATAAACAGGTTACAATTACTGCACATGGCATTCCTGCCGTTAATTTTCCTATAAAAAACGCAAAAACGTCAAAAATCTTCTTAGAGATTCCCCCTTTTGCCATGATCATTCCAGATAATACAAACATTGGAACTGCAAGTAATGGGAAACTATCAATTCCTCCAAGCATAGAACGAATGACAAATGTCCCGCTTGCTGTAAATGATGGATCAAATGCTCCTGGAAGTACAGATACAATCCCAAGGGCGATCGAAATCGGAATTGCAATGATCAGACAAATAAAGAAGAGTAAAAATACGACTGCTGCTGACATTTATTTTTCCTCCTTTTCTTCATCTTTGCGGATCACAATCTTAAATTCAATGATCCAACGCTGGATGATACGAAATGCTACTAAAACAAAACTAAACAGCGGGGCTGCCTGAATATAATACATTGGAATCTGACATGCGGGACTTACCTGTCCACTTTCAAATGCACTCTTTAGATAAAGAACTGCATATGGAATCAGATATAAAAACAAGGCAAGTTCGATCGTGTGGTTCACCACTTTGAACAATGCTTTCCCTCTTCTTGGAAACATTGCTACAAACTGTTCAATTTTAATGGAAATACATTTCTTAGTACAATAACTAACACTGATAAAGCCTGACCAGATAAACAAATATCTTGTCAGTTCCTCTGACCATGAAAGAGAAGCTCCAAGTGCATATCTTGCAAATACCTGGATTCCCATAATCACTGTCATTGCAATCAATAATGCTACCATCAGAAATTCTTCCAGATTCTCATCAAGCCATTTTAGCATGATTCACCTCTTTCTACTTTCTATAACAAAAGTCTTTATTTTCACAAACTATGGCAAAACTTTAACGATTTGCCCTACTAAATTATACCGAAAAAATAGGATTTCAGCAAATATTTTTCGTCTATATATATCATAGATTTTATCTATTAATATCAGATATTTCCCATTGAAAAACCAATATTTCTATTTCACCCAAAGTTAATTCCTTAACAATCTCGTTAATACTATAACAATTATTCATGTATAAAACAAATAAATCTTTTTTTGAAAATCAATAGATACTTTTTATGTATTTAAAAAAGAGGAAAAGAATAACTACGAATCTTCTCCTCTTCTACATTTAATTTTTAAAGATTCAGTTCTTATAATCCCTGATTTTCATGAAGGAACTGAAGCATATTATTTAAGTCGTTCACTGCTGCCTGTCCAGGTGCAGATGCTTTCTTCGCTGCTCCAAATGTTAAAGCAGATCCAAATACTTCACCGCAAAGACGGCTGATCAGTCCTGTTCCTGCCATAGACATTGTAATGATCGGACGATCTGCATGTTCTGTATACATTTCTTCTGTTGCACAGAGAAGTGTTAATACGTCACGTCTGCAAGTTGGCATAACTGCGATCTTAGGGATATCAGCACCAAGTTCCTGCATTTTGCAAAGTCTTCTTACGATTTCATCTTTTTCAGGTGTTTTATCAAAATCATGGTTAGATGCAACAACTTTTACTCCACATTCGTGAGCTGCTGCTACGATCTCTTTTACGATCTCATCCCCTGTAAATGCTTCTACGTCTACAAGATCAACATATCCTGTTTTCGCAGCAGCGATATTTAATTCTTTATAAGGTTCGGCTTCGATTGCTTTTTCTCCACCTTCTTTTGATGTACGGAATGTGAAAAGAATTGGTGTTTCACCTAAAGCTTCTCTTAAATCTTTTAATACATCTTCTACTTTATCAAATTCGAAAACTCCTTCGAACCAGTCAACACGCCATTCAACAACGTCTACTGGGATGCTGTCAAATGTTTTCGCTTCTGCGATGATCTCATCTTTTGTAACTCCTACGATAGGTACACAGATTTTAGGAACTCCGCTTCCGATTTCAATATTTCTTACTTTTACTGTATTCATTGACAATTTTCCTCCTATTGTCTGAACATTCTCCCGAAGCATAAACCTCGGGAGTTCCTGTTACCAATACTAATTAATTTTTAGATGCCTCTTCTGCATTCTTTAATAATACACCATAACGTACGTTTACGAAAAGTGCTAATAAGATTCCGATTGCTGTAATTACGATATTCATCTTGATTACGCTTGTAGATGTCATTTTTGCAGCTGCTGTTAAGATTGTGTAGTTACATAAGCTAGATGCGATCATAACTAAACTTGTGATCGTTCCTTTGATCTTAGGGAACAGATCATTTACAACGGCTGTTGCCATCTGAAGTACTCCACCTGCTGCAGCATATCCGATCACGAATGCTCCAACATAGCAGATCATAGGTGTCTTGATCATGTAAACTAATGCTAACATTACAAGAGAGATTGCTGGGTAGATCACTAGGAATCTTACCTGTTTGAATTTTGTGATCAATACACTTGTTACGAATAATGCTACCATTGTACCTGCAGAATAGTATGTCTGCATCACAGATACATTCTGAGATGGGATTTTAGCAATTTCAGTACCAAATGTCTGAGCACAGTTTAACCATAACTGGAATGTAGCTGTACTTGTGAATCCGATCAGGATCAATGCAATACTCTCGATAGAGAAATGTGCATTCTTTAAATTGCTGATAAAAGATTCGGATTTCCCTGCTTCAGATGTTGCTGGGAATGGAGCAAAGATTGCCAGGATTCCAAGGATACCGATACATACACCAGCGATAACTGGAAGCATTAAGTATGACATGCTTGTTCCTGCTACAACACCTAAGAAGAAAGGCATTAATAACTGTGCAACAGAAATGAAGAATTTGATCCCCATTGTTGCAATACCTGTATATTTGTAAATAATTTCAGTTACAGCTGGGTATGTTGCTGTATCTAAGAATGAGTTTGCGATACCACCAAGAACTGCTGCGATATAAGCAATTGTTGTGTTTGGTGAGAATGCGATCCCTACTAAGAAGATCACGTATGAAGCACATCCGATGATCACTGATAAACGACGTCCTAATTTGTCAGATAAAGGTCCTGCAAATGGAAGGGAGATCAAACGTCCCAATCCTAATGCTGCTGCAATGGATGTTACTGCCATAACATCTTTTAATCCCCACTGGCTTGCGAGCATTTCTTTTACTACCTGCTGACTTAAGATGGAACATCCGATTCCATGAATGAAATAGTTCAGATAAAGAACTAAGGCACTTGGTATGTATTTTTTATCCATTTTAATAATTCCTCTCGTTTACTATATGGTTATGACTGATCCTAATCATATTTGATATCTAATACTTCTTTCATATGGTCAATTGGCATATGTTTTCCTGTCCATAAGTGGAAAGCAGCATCTCCCTGGAATAACATCATTCCAAGACCGTTCATTGTCTTACATCCAGCTTTCTTAGCAAGTCTTAATGTTTCTGTCTCTCTTGGAGCGTAAACTGTATCTGTTACGATCAGGTCTGGACGGAAGTATGTTTCATCAGGAACAACTGTCTGTCCTTCTAATGGTTTCATTCCTACACCAGTTGCCTGTGCGAATAAGTAGCTGTCTGCGATTTCTTCTCTTAATTTATCTTTGTCATCAAGATCGTAAAGATTTACGATACAATCTGTGTTTTCACGGATCTTCTTTACTGTTTCTTCAGCGTTAGCCCAGAATTTATCTTTGATGTTGAAGATTGACATTTCTTTGACACCATCTAATGCAGCCTGAATCTCGATTGCTGTCGCAGCTCCACCAGCACCAGCGATTGTCATTTTTTTACCGATCACATCAATATCGTTGTCTTTTAATGACTGCATGTATCCGATACCGTCTGTGATATGTCCGATCAGTTTTCCGTTGTCATTTACGATCGTGTTAACAGCTCCTGCCATTTTAGCTGCTGGAGATAACTCGTCTAAGTACTGTCCTACAACTGTTTTGTTCGGCATTGATACGTTAGATCCAACCATCTTTAAAGCACGAAGTCCTTTGACTGCATCCTCTAATGTGCTGTTGTCAACTTCGAATGCTAAGTATGCATAGTCAAGTCCTAATGTTGCGAATGCTTCATTATGCATTGCAGGTGAGCTTGAATGTCTGATTGGATAAGCCATTAATCCGATTAATTCAGTATGTCCTGTGATTCTCTCTGCCATAATTTTTCTCCTTAAATAATATGCTTGTTATTAGTTTCATTCACCCAAAAGTTAATTTTTTAACAACCTTATGGCTATATTATATTCCATATTGATTGATACTTCCAATATATCTTTTAGTGTTTTTTGATAGCTTCAGGCTATCAATCGTGTTATAATGAACTTAACCATTAATTATTGTAATAAGGAAGGTATGTATGAATTTAAATCAACTGTACTATTTTCAAAAAGTTGCACAATTACAACATTATCACCAGGCAGCCAAAGAATTAAATATCTCTCAACCTAGTTTAAGCCGTTCGATCGCTAATCTTGAAGAAGAATTAGGTGTTTCTTTATTTCAGAAAAACGGACGCAATATCGAACTTACCAAATACGGCTCTATCTTTTTGGAACATGTCAATCGTATTATAGATGAAATCAAAATTGCTGAAAATAAAATGAAATCCTTAGCTGGCAGTTCCAGCGGGCACATTGATATCGGATATGTATTTCCACTTGCCAAAAGTTATATTCCAAGACTTGTACGAAGTTTCTTAAATCAGCAGGAAAATCATGAGATCACGTTTTCTCTAAGTCAGGAGATCACAAAAAATCTAATTGCGGATCTGAAAAATGAAAAATATGATGTCGTTTTTGGTTCTCTCGTTGCCGATGAACCGAAAATTGAGTTTGTTCCGGTTGTTAATCAGGAAATGGTGATCATTACCCCGCCAGAGCATCCTTTAAAATATAAGAAGAAACTCGTTTTAGAGGATCTGCTGGATTATCCAGTCATTGGTTATGATAAGACTTCTGGTCTTGGACGTTTTACTAATTCTATTTACAAACAAAACCATATCAAACCGTCTATCGCTTTTGAATCTTCGGATGAAAATGCCATCGCTTCCCTTGTTGCAGAAGATTTTGGGATTGGTTTTGTTGCACATGTAGAATCATTACAGGCATATGATGTGGAAATCCTACATCTTAGTAATGTAAAACCTTACCACACTGTTTATATGGCTTATCTTAAAAATATGCCGATGATCCCTGCTGTTCGTAAATTTATTGAATTCACAAAAGAAACAATAGATATTTTTTATTGATTCTTCAAAAAAGATTTATTTGTTAAATAATTAACCGTATGTTATACTAAAGCCATCATAAATCATTCACCCAATTTTTATGATTCTAACAACCTCGGATTATATGGAATTTAATTTTTTGATTTTTTGGATTTAATTTTTTGGAGGTTCAATTCTAATGAAAAGCAACTATAAAAACATTTTCACACCATTAACAATTAAGAACATGACAATGAGAAACCGCATCATGATGACACCAATGGGAACTAACTACGGTGAACAGACAGGAGAAATGAGTTTCTTACACATTGATTACTATACAGAAAGAGCAAAAGGCGGAGTTGGTCTGATCATGGTTGAAAACGCAAGTGTTGATTCACCACTTGGATCTAACGGAACAACTCAGATCCGTATCGATCATGACAACTATATGCCTCGTTTCTTCAAATTATGTGAAACATTACATGCTCACGGAGCTTGCGTTGGTGTTCAGTTAAACCACGCTGGTGCTTCTGCTCAGTCTAAGAGAACAAATATGCAGCCAGTATCTGCATCTGATATTCCTTCTAAAGCAGGTGGAGAGATTCCTCGTCCTCTGAAAGTAGAAGAAATTTATGAAATCGTTAAAAAATATGGAGAAGCTGCTGCTCGTGCACAGGCTTGTGGATTTGACTGCGTTGAGATCCATGCAGGACATTCTTACTTATTAAGTCAGTTTATGTCTCCTACAACAAACAAACGTACAGATGAATTCGGTGGATGTCCAGAAAACCGTGCCCGCTTCACAAAATTAGTTGTTGAAGAAGTTCGTAAACAGGTTGGACCTATGTTCCCTATCTTCGTTCGTATCAGTGCTGATGAACTGATGGAAGGTGGAAACACATTAGAGGATACTTTAGAGTTACTTTCTTACTTCCAGGAAGAGGTTGATGCATTTGACGTATCTGCTGGATTAAATGGTTCTCTTCAGTTCCAGATCGATGCCAACTACTTAAAAGATGGTTGGAGATCTTACATGGCAAAAGCTGTCAGAGAAAAATACAACAAACCTTGTGTAACTATGGGTAACATCCGTGATCCTCGTGTCGCTGACGATATCTTAGAGCGTGGAGATGCTGATATCATCGGTATGGGTCGTGGACTGATCGCTGATCCTCACTGGGTGAAAAAAGTTGCTACAGGACATGAAGATGACATCAGAAAATGTATTTCTTGTAACATCGGATGTGCTGGAAACCGTATCGGAGTTAACCGTCCAATCCGTTGTACAGTAAACCCTACTGTAAACTCTGGATTTGACTATAAAAAGAAAAAAGTAAATAAGCCTTGTAACGTTGTTGTTATCGGTGGTGGTACTGCTGGTCTTGAAGCTGCTTGTACAGCTGCTGAAGTTGGATGTACTACATTCTTATTCGAAAAGAATGATCACCTTGGTGGATTAGCTGTTGAAATCTCTAAGATTCCAGATAAGAAACGTTTAAGAGACTTCCCTGACTACCTTGTACACCGTGCTTCTAAATTAACAAACCTGTTTATCTTCAAAGGACAGGAAGCAACTCTGCCATTAATTAAAGCACTGCATCCAAACATCATCGTAAACTCAACAGGTTCTAATCCTTTACTTCCACCAATCAAAGGATTACATGACCACATCGACAAAGAAGGATCTAAAGTAGCTTCTATCACAGGAATGATCAACCACTTAGCTGATTATCCAGAAGACTGCACAGGTAAGAAAGTTGTTGTCGTTGGTGGTGGAGCTGTAGGTCTTGACGTTGTTGAATACTTTGCTCCAAAAGGTGCGCAGGTAAGCATCGTAGAAATGATGCCTCAGATTGGTAAAGACTTAGATCCAGTATCTAAATGCGGAACAAACACATTAATGAGAGAACACAATGTAAACCAGATGACTGAAACAGCTCTTTGCGAAGTAAAAGCTGATGCGTTCACAGTAAAAGCTAATGGAGAAGAAAAAGATCTTCCTTTCGATTATGGATTCGTATGCTTAGGAATGAGAGCAAACGCTCCTGTTCTTGATGAAATCCGTGAAGCATTCGCTGATACTAACGTTGAAATCATCAATATCGGTGACAGCGTACGTGCTAGAAGAATCATTGATGGTGTTCAGGAAGGACATAACATCTTAAATGTACTTGCAGATCATGAATATCTGTAAGATATAACCTAGCAAAATATATAATAAATAAAGCAGTTTTAATTTTAACTTGCTATCTTCTACCTTAAAAACAAATATAAAGTTGCAAAAATCCCTGAAGAATTGATCGTCTTCAGGGATTTTTGTTGTTTTTGATACTCTCATCATTATATCTTAAGAAACATGAAAGAAAAACATCGACTTGTTCGTTTCTTTTCTTTGTTAAGATGATATCAGAAAAATTAAGGAAAATCTTTTGCGGAAATTGTAATTGTGGAGGTGAAAATATGTATAGAATATATAGTACATTTATCGAAATGGTTGCTGCTGCAGTTTTTATAATTCCTATCTGGTGTATATATAGCAAGTTGTATTTTCGTAGTTGGAAAATAACCTTTCTTTATATGATATTTGGATTCTATTTAACTGCTGTTTTAGCATTGGTAGGCTTTCCGAATATAATATCGTTAAAAGTTGAATTGACGGTAAATATAATTCCTTTTGTATATATGATAAATGATTTTATTAATGCGTGCCTGAATGTGTTATTATTTGTTCCCTTTGGCTTCTTCCTTCCAGTGCTATGGAAAGAATTCAGGAATGCAAAAAAATTATTTACAGCAGGATTTGCAATGACATCATTTATCGAAATAGCTCAAATTTTCACAGGACGAACGACAGATATAGATGACATTATTACAAACATTGCAGGGACTTTAATCGGATATCTTATTGCATACTGGTATACAGGTGTCTTTACAAGAAGAATAGTGAAAAATTCAAAAAAGAACGACTTTTACATAATATGTGCATCTGTAATATTTATAATGTTCTTCCTTCAACCGTTTATTTCATCTTTATTATGGGAAATGATTCTGTAAATTCCATTTTATAAAAAAACGCCCGGACAAGCTATCCTACACTTATCCGGGCATTTTCGTTTTAAGGTCGAGATTATATTATTATTTTTTAGGAAAATTGACATTTATGTTTCACAAGAAAAATCTAGCCTACTGTACTGCTTTAAAAGCTTCCTCTAAATCTTCGATGATATCATCGATATTTTCTGTACCGATTGACAGACGGATTGTGTTAGGTTTGATTCCTGATCCTAATAATTCTTCTTCAGTCATCTGAGAATGTGTTGTAGATGCTGGATGGATGACTAAGGATTTCACGTCTGCTACGTTTGCAAGCAGTGAGAATAACTCTAAGTGATCGATGAAATCTTTTGCTTTCTGTGCATCACCTTTGATCTCGAATGTGAAGATAGATCCACCACCGTTAGGGAAGTATTTTTTGTATAATTCCTGCTGTTCTGGATCGTCAGATACAGATGGATGGTTTACTTTTTCTACTGCTGGATGGTTTTTCAGGTATTCTACAACTTTTAATGCATTTTGTACATGACGTTCTACTCTTAAGGATAATGTTTCTAATCCCTGTAAGAAGATGAATGCATGAACTGGAGATAATGTTGCTCCTGTGTCACGAAGTAATAATGCTCTGATCTTTGTTACGAATGCAGCTGCTCCTACGTCTTTTGTGAAGCTTACTCCATGGTAACTTGGGTTTGGTTCTACTAATGATGGGAATTTTCCTGATGCTTCCCAGTCGAATTTACCACCGTCAATGATGACACCACCGATTGTTGTTCCGTGACCACCGATGAATTTTGTTGCTGAATGTACTACGATGTCTGCTCCGTATTCGATTGGTCTTACAAGGTATGGTGTTGCAAATGTATTATCTACGATCAGTGGAATGTTGTGTTCATGAGCGATCGCTGCTGCTTTCTCAATGTCTACAACGTCTGAGTTTGGATTTCCTAATGTTTCGATGAATAATAATTTTGTGTTATCTTGGATTGCTGCTCTTACTTCATCTTCATTGAAAATGTCTACGAATGTTGTTTCGATTCCGTAATCTGGTAATGTATGCTCTAAGAAGTTGTATGTTCCACCGTAAATATTTTTCGCTGCAACTACGTGATCTCCTGCTTTTGTAATATTTTCAATCGCATATGTGATCGCTGCTGCTCCAGATGCTACTGCTAATGCTGCAACTCCACCTTCTAGTGCTGCGATTCTCTGTTCAAAAACATCTTCTGTTGGGTTTGTTAATCTTCCGTAGATGTTACCTGCATCTGCAAGTCCGAAACGAGCTGCTGCATGATCGCAATTTCTAAATACATAAGATGATGTCTGGTAAATAGGTACTGCTCTTGCATCTGTCACTGGATCTGGCTGTTCCTGTCCTACGTGTAACTGTAATGTTTCAAACTTATAATTTCTTTCTTTACTCATAATTTCTATCTCCTTTGTTGACTTTTATTTTGAATTTTGTATGTTGTCTTTCTTGATTACAAACTTATCTTACCATTAGATTTCCTACTTGTCCAATATGAAAAGTCAACATCCAGTTATAGTCTCTGCCTATAATAGCCAGTCAGAAATAGACAAAGTTCTAAAACAGGATATCTTTATATCCAGACTCATCACCCATAGCTTTATACTTTTTGATCTCCTCTAAGTACTTCTCTCCTAATGGGCTGATCGCGACTCCTTTTCGCTTGATATAGCCAATCGTCATGAGCTCATCCGATTTTAGTTTCACAGCACAGTAATCATCACCATTTAAGCTTTCACAGATAATTCCTGAACATAATGTATATCCATTTAACCCAACCATCAGATTCAGCATGGTCGCGCGGTCATTTGCTTTGATCAGTCGTTTATATTCATAAGTACTTAGTACTTCCTCTGCAAAATAAAAGGAGTTATATTCCCCCTGTTCAAATGACAGGCATGGATATTCTTCCAGCTCTTCGATCGTAATCTCTTCTTTATCTGCCAGAGGATGGCCTTTCCACATATAAACGTAAATTCCACATTCCAATAATGGATGGAATTCAAGCCCTGATTCCTGCAGCATCTTGCTTAATACCTTCTTATTAAATTCATTTAAATAAAGGATCCCGATCTCACTGTGAAAATCTTTGACGTCTTTGATCACTTCGTATGTCTTCGTCTCTCTAACTGCAAATTCGTATTCATCCATACCAAACTGTTTGACCATCTCCACAAAAGCATTCACTGCAAATGTATAATGCTGCATGGAAACTCCGAATTTCTTCTTAATATTTTTCTTCTCAATATAGCGAGATTCCATAAGCTGATACTGTTCAACGACCTGTCTTGCATAACTTAAGAATTCCATCCCTTCTTGTGTGACTGATACTCCTCGATTGCTTCTCTTAAAGAGTCTTGTTCCAATCTCTTTTTCTAATTCTTTGACTGCAAGAGATAGACTTGGCTGTGAGATAAACAGGCTTTTTGCCGCCTCATTCATAGATCCTGTATCTGCGATTGCTATAATATATCTTAATTGTGTTAATGTCATGGTTCTTCCCTTCCTTATCTTTTGAAACTCTCTAATGTACCCGGATTGTTCCATTGCTACGCAATTTCACAATCCTCGAACACCTCGAACTCACATCATCATATTATTATAGTATGTTTCTTTTCTGTCCGTGGTTTATTATACTTGATTTTTCGCCGCTTGTCTTATGATTTTTGAAAGAAATGCTCTTGACATATTGGTTTGCTTTGTCTTATAATAATGGCTGTTGTAATAGTTAGAATTCTAACTATTAGTTTTCTAATTATAAAAGGAGCATCATCTATGTATGAATCATCTTATCATTATCTTCTGATGTCCAATCATTTAAGCCTTCAGAAGAAAATCATGGCTGTCTTAAAGCCACTTGGTCTCTCAACCGGCCAGCCAAAGGTCTTAGACCATCTTCGATATCATAATGGTTCCAGTCAAAAAGACATTGCCCATGCTTGTCATATCGAACCTGCTTCTTTGACTTCTATTTTAAATCGAATGGAAAAACAGCATATGATCGAGCGTAAGAATTTGAACGGAAATCGCCGATCCTTTCATATTTTCCTGACAGATTATGGAATAGAACTGTCTGAATCGATTGAAAAATCTTTCTTATCTCTTGAACAAGAAGTTTTTTCTGGGATTTCTAATGCAGAAAAAGAACAATTTCTAAAGATCTTTGAAAAACTATATAAAAATACTACAAAAGAGGAGTAAATCACATCATGGAAAAACTAAAACGTTATATCATCTTTTTTATTGGGCTTTATATTAACTCTCTCGGAGTTGCCCTGATCACAAAAGCAAGTCTTGGTACATCACCAATTTCTTCCATTCCTTATGTACTGAGCCTTAATTTCCCCTTTACACTTGGAAATTTCACCATTTTCTTCAGCCTGTTACTGATTTTTTTACAGCTGTTGATCTTACGAAAGAATTTTAAACTGGAACACGTGTTACAGATTCCAATCTCTATCTTATTCGGATATTTTATTGACTGGTCTATGATCCTTCTTGGATTTGTAAATCCGTCCTTTTATTTAATGAAGATCATTTATCTGCTGATTGGATGTCTGATCCTTGGATTTGGTGTGTATACAGAAGTGCTTGCCAATGTTGCCATGCTTCCTGGGGAATCTTTTGTACGTGCCATTGTAATGACATGGCATACAGAATTTGGTGTCACAAAAATCTGTTTTGACGTATCTATGACTGTGATTGCCGGAGTTCTTTCCTTTGTATTTGCAGGTAAGTTAGACGGTGTACGTGAAGGTACAGTTATTGCCGCTTTACTTGTTGGATTTATTGCACGTTTATTTGGACGTTTCTTATCTTTTGTGGAGCCAATGCTGTTCCCAGATTCAGATACTAACACAGATTTAGACACTGACACAGATTCAACAGACACTCCTATTGTCATTACAATCGCTCGTGAATATGGAAGCGGTGGACATGACCTTGGAGAAGCTCTTGCAAAACGTCTTGGATTTGATTTCTATGACAATGAGATCATTCAGATGGCTGCAGGTTCTACTGGTTATGATCCTGAATTCATCAAGAATAATGATGAACAGATGCGTAGTTCCCTGCTTTATGACCTTGTGAATCAGGTATATTCTCACGCACCACAGAACCCAGCTCCAAAAGATAATATCTTTGCGGCAGAATCTAAAGTAATCAATGAGCTTGCTTCAAAAGGAAATTGTGTTGTGATCGGTCGTTGTGCGGATTATATCTTAAGAAACCGCCCTCATTGCATGCGAATCTTCTTACATGCACCTGCCGAGTATCGTGTGAAACGAATTATGAGAACGGAAAACTTATCTCATGATGCGGCACTGACGAAAGCAATCCAGATGAACCGCAAGCGTTCTGATAACTATCATTATTATACGCATCAACCATGGGGATTATCCAGAAACTACCATCTGACACTGGACACTTCACTTGGAGATGATTTTGTACTTGATAGCATTTGTGAAGGGTTGAAACATATTCAGTAATTTATTGTGATTGTAAAAAGGATAGATGCCTTATTAACTTTGGTATCTATCCTTTTCTACTTTCTAATATTTTTGGAAACTGAAATATAAAACTTGTTCCTTCTCCATTTTTGCTTTCCACATGTATTTGCCCACCATGAACTGCCACGATAAAGTGAACCATCGAAAGACCAAGTCCAGTTCCTCCATTCTCTCTGGAACGGCTTTTATCTACCCGGTAAAAACGATCCCAGATCTTAGGAATATCTTCCTGAGCGATCCCTATCCCATCATCTTTTACCTCTCCTATGATCATATCTCCTTGTTCTTTCCATAGAATATCAATATGACCATGTTCCTTTCCATAGCTGATCGCATTCTGAACAAGATTCATCATCATTCGCAATAATAATGTATGATTTCCCATCATCTTTACATCTCGATCACTGGAAACAGATATCTGAATCTTCTTTTTCTCTGCCTGCTCGTGCAATTCTTCTACGATAACTTCTGTCAATAGTATGAGATCAATTTCTTCCATATCATAAGATTCGCTCATCTCACCTCTTGCGATCATTAACATCTCATTGATCAATTTCGACATGCGTCTTGCCTGTCTTAAAATGATCATGATCTCTTCTTTTTCTTCTTCCTCTAATACTGGATCTTCGATCAAATATTCGCATTGAGAAATGATCACGGTCACTGGAGTTCGAAGTTCATGGGATACATCTGCTGTAAACTGCTGTTCTTTTTCAAAGGATTCTTCCAGTCTTTCGAACATTTGATTAAATTTATGAGATAATTCATACAATTCATCTCTTACTTTTGGCAATGGAAGCCTTTTGGTAAGATCCTTTCCATAACTGATATTCTCTACCTGATCACAGATCAGATCCACCTGCTTTAATGCACGTTTCAGCATAAAATATCCTGTCATTGCTATCAATAAAATGAACACGGGATATAAGACGATCATCATTTTCTGAGATGTTGTCATAAATACTTCGATCGCATGAATGGATGTGATTCCCCTGATCCATATAGCCTTATTCTTTCCATAGGTATGCACACTGTCATATACCATCCATTTGCTGCTACCGGATGTAATGACCCTCGGTGTATGAGACTTTAAGATCGTCTGTTTCGGAAATTTCTCTGGCATTGTGCCATATAATAATTTCCCGTTGTCATCATAGACACAAAACATGACTCCATCCTGATAAAACTGAGTATCTTCTGATAAATAATAGGTTCCATCCTGAAATTGAAAGTTCGCAGAAAATCCAGTCACTGCCGCACTGACTTCTTCTTCTGTCGCTGAAATCCCGACTTTGTCGACAAAGTAAAACATAAAGACAAGAACCATTCCTAAAATAAGTGCAATGATCCCTGTATACCATAATGTGACCTTTTTCTTGATCGTCATCTGCTTCATCATTCTTCCCTCATCACATAGCCTGTTCCGCGTACCGTATGGATCAGTTTTTTCTCATATCCTGCATCAATTTTCTTTCGGAGATATCTTATATATACATCAATAACATTCGATCCTCCCTCATAGTCATAATTCCATGCATTTTGTTCAATCTGCTGCCTCGTCATCACGATATTCTGATTCCGCATCAGACATTCTAACACCATAAATTCTTTTGATGACAAACTGATCTCTTTTCCAGCTCTTGTCACAATTCTTGTATCCCGATCCAGAGTAAGATCTGCAATCTTTAACTGATTCGTTACAAATTGGGGTTTTCTCCGCATCATCACGCGGATTCTTGCGAGTAACTCTTCAAACGCGAATGGCTTGATCAGATAATCATCGGCCCCTAGGTCAAGCCCCTTTACCCGATCCTCAATACCATCCCTTGCAGTCAGTAAGAGAATTGGTGTATCATTCCCCATCTGCCTAACTTCCTTTAAAACCGCAAAACCATCCTTCCCAGGAAGCATGATGTCGAGAAGAACTCCATCATACGATGTCATCTCCATATAATCTAGCGCTTCTTCTCCATCTCCACAGGCATCCACACTATAATGCTCTCTTACCAGACGTTTCTTTATAATATTTCTTAAATCTTTTTCATCTTCAACAACTAATATTCTCATAATGCCTTTATTATAATACAATCTGTTTTTTGAATCCAGCACCTATTTTTAATGTTATTTTAATGTTTATTGGTTATGCTATTTATAACAAAAGGAAATCTATCCCAACCAAAGAAAGGAGTTTACAATGAAAAAAATATTATATTTATTCTTCACATGTTCTATCATTTTTGCTTTTGCAGGATGCAGTCCTTCAAAGAAAGATTCTGCAGAGGCTACCACAACACAGGAAATTGCAACAACAACTTCCTCTACAGAAGATACCACTAATTCTTCTACCTCTGATTCAGATGCCAAGAATGATTCTTATGATTTTTCAGCTTATAAAAAAAGAATCAAAAAACTCACTAAAAAAGTAAATAATGCTGCATCTTCTTCCAATGCATCTGTCAACGAAAAACGTTTTTACACTTTGAAAAAGGAACTTGATGTGGTTGATGATGAACTTGATCATCTGGATGATGAATTTGAGCATGCTTATGAAAACGGTAAACTAAGCTTCAAAGTTTATAAATCCAGAGAAAAGACAATAGAAAAATTGGAAGATCAGCTTGATCTTTTAGAAGATGCCTTGGAAAATAAATTTGGAATTGATGATTAGGAAAAAAAGATGCCATTGTAGTTTTGGCATCTTTTTTTCCATGTATCTCTTTGCTATTATTGTTTTCTTATTTAAAATGTATGCAGATTATTCCACTTTAATCCATCTCTGTCTTTTGCCCATTTAATGTATGTCTTCTTTGCTTTCTTTGGCACATAGACTTTATTAAAGATTGGAAGAGCTGTGAATTCATTTCCTTTGAATTTGCTCACGATCACTGGTGGTTTTGTTCCGTGGAAATATACGGTAGCACTGTCTCCAAAGAACATCCAATCTTCTACGACTTTCTTCACAGATTTTGGAATATGTACCTGATTCTTCGTGCCAATCTTGCCCATCACAGAAACTGTATCATCAATCACTTTTACTTTGGATGGAATTGTGATCTTCCTTGTCTTAACAAGCACTGCTGTTAATGTTCCATTGGATTTACGATAGATGCAGTTATTTGCCATCTTGTAAGTCTTATTTTTACTGCTTAAGCTTACTTTTGTAATCTTCTTGCTTTCTAATGCTTTGGCACCGATCTTCTTTACTGACTTTGGAATTACAATACTTGTTGCCTGAGATCCATTTAGAGCATTTGCTTTGATTTCTTTTACAGATGATGGAATTGTAAGCTTTTTCATCTTGTTTGGTACAAGTACTAAGGTTTTTCCAGATCTTGTTGTCAACATGCCTTTTTTCACCGCAAATGTTTTATTTGCTTTTGGACAACTGAATGTTTTTACCTGATTGCTCTTTACAAACGCTGTGCTGTCTATTTCGTTCATATTTTTTGAAAATGTTACTTTAGATAATGCACTGCATTTTGCGAAAGTATATGCTGGTACACTTGCTGTCTGTTCTGGAATCACGACACTTTTTAGTTTTTTCATACCACTAAATGTTGCTATCTCCAACTGATTTACTGTACCTGGAATTGCTACTGTTTCAATGGTCTGTTTGTTCTTATCATCATTTGACAGATCTCCATAACAGTTATGCCATGGTTCAATGGTATCTCCAAACAGATTTTGATAAGCATCCTCATCCTCACCTTTATTATATAATTCTTTTCCAAATCCTACTCTGGTAAGTTTTGCCTGATTAATCTCTTTTGGCAATGTTAATTTTGTGACCTTTTTGCTTAATTTAATCTGATAGATCCAGCTTTCTTTGCCGTCTTCTGTCAAATATGCAGAATACTTGATACCATTTTCTTCTTTCGTGACTGATTTACTTGTGTTCCATTTGGTTGCTGCTTTCACGTTGTTCGTGAGTGTGAATGCACTGATTGTTGCTGTTAGCAATGCGGTCAAACATAATAGCTTTTTTTTCATTTCACATTCCTCCTTGTTTATAAATTGTATTTATTGTTC
>SKEU01000639.1_pt1 | contig 21361 bp, 15 predicted proteins | sample 4819571 | NCBI WGS metagenome assembly SKEU01 (sample SAMN11008801, study PRJNA524170) | human gut metagenome | biome: Human fecal sample; material: Feces; isolation source: fecal sample from pouch patient p8, p16 | host: Homo sapiens | place: Israel: Tel-Aviv | collected 2015-06-23
TTTCGGCTCTTTCAAGGCGATTTCCCGAAAGATATTCACCAGCGGAGCCGATTGCTATGTTTCACTCAGAATGACCACACTGGTCAGACTGGATTCAAAATATGCCCCTTTTTAAAGTGGGCTCAGTTAGACAGAAAAGCCATCAAAAAGGTTGCGAAGCTACACCATCCCTTCATATACTCATGGTATTATTATTGTATTCTTGCTGCAAAAGACTGAAAAACAATAAAATAGCAAAATCTATCACATTTTTATGAGGGACTTTTTAGAAGATTAATACACTTTTATGAGGGACTTTTCGAGCTATCCATACACTTTTATGAGGGACTTTCTGCTTTTTTGTAGCAGTTCCCCAAAGTGAACTGTAGCAGTTTGTCATCAAACCAAGACAGTATCAGTACTTATAAATAACTTTACAGATTAAGATATAGCGGAAATATCCCTTAAGGGCAGATTTAATTTCCCTTAAGGCAAAATATATTTTCCCTTAAGGCAAAAAATAAATATCCTTAAGGGAAAATTTTCAATCTCTTCTTTCCCCATTTTATGGGGGGGCTTCTCTTTCATTTCTTTTTAGAATATTATTTACATAGACAGGAGGAGGAAAAGGGAGATGGGTTAAAGATGAAAGAATAATAGGTACCTACTGAGCCCGCTTCTTTTAAAAGGGGGTCGAATTCGGCCCCTTTAAAATTAGGGTTGTTCAACTGCTCCCAAAGTCCCAAGTACACCAAGGTATTTTTGGAACGCATGTGTTTTCGTATTTTATGGGTTAAATAACGTACATTTACAAAACAAAGCAATTGGTTCACAAAAAACACGCTACCTCCAGCCATACTTTTGAAATATTATGCTTATCTTTGCACCAAACTTATCAGTATGGAAGAATATCTCATCATATCAAATGCCAACTTCTTGCTCAGAGTGGCTTCCGAACAGATAGCATACGTCTGCTCGGAAGGAAGCTATTGCAATCTTCGACTCACCAACGGCGATGAATACACCTTCTCGTTCAACCTTGTGGTTTTTGAGAAGAAAATAGTAGAGCAACTTGCCCAAACGGCACACTTCTTCGCTCGTGTTGGCAGAAACTACATTATTAATAGTCAGCACATTTTCAGCATCAACCTCAACACTTCAGAACTAGTGTTGTACAACGAACGTTTTTGCGAGAAATTCACTCTGCACGTCAGCAAGGAACCACTCAAACAATTAAAAGCACTTTTAGACAACTCCATAAAATCGTAAAAGGTATGAAAGGAAAAAACTATCAGGAAGAAACTTATTTCCTGGGCAAAGCACAGGAAACAAGATACACAAAATCTCATCTATATAAAAAGGTATTTGGGATAGCCGCTTGCGTGATAGCAATAATAGGTATAACCATCGTCCTTATGTTCAAACCGCAAAGCGTATCACAACCTCATGTGTTAAAGACGATAGCTGTTTTACCGGAAGGTGGTCAGATGCCAATCTTCAACGGCAATGGCGACATCAACGATTTCCTAAGATGGGTGATGACAAACATTCAATATCCTAAAGGATTGGAAGACAAACCTGCGCGAGTCGTCATCAACTTCACCGTTCAAAAGGATGGAACATTGGGATTGTTTAAAGTCCTCGAAGCTCCCAAAGAAAAAGCCTATGAGCAGACTGTGATTGAACTTCTCAAAAGAAGTCCTCATTGGAAGCCTGCCCGACTCTCCGATGGCGAGGAAGTCAACATGGAGTTTACCTTGCCTGTCGTTTTCACTCCCGAAGTAAGAAAGAAATAATCAGCAAAAACGATGAAACAGTTTAGATTGATCCTTATATTATGGCTATGTATGGCAATGAATGCCAAGGCCAACGAGACCACAGCTAATCTACTTCAACAAGGAGATAGCTGTTTGAGTAGATATGATGTGTTTCATGCAACCCAATACTACCAAAAGTATTTGGAAGCAAATCCATCTCACCTGGGAGCACGCAGGAAACTGGCTTCCTGCTATCGGAAAGTAGGCAACTACACCGCCTGCATTTCTTGCCTAGACAAGATTCCGTCAGATAGCATCAACCACGAAGACATGCGAATGTACTATTATGCGTATCTCAATCAGAATAACAATGACAAGGTTTCTCTCTGGGGTGAGCGCATAGCCTCTTCATTTCCATACGACAGCGAGATTATTGCTTCGCTTGCCTCTCATTACAATGGAGCAAACCAACCTGGCAAAGCCGAGGAAGTGGCAAAGAATTACATCTACAAATGTGATTCCACGAACTTGTACATCAACAAGGAATATGCTTATTCCCTATTCATGCAATTCAAATACGATGAGGCTATACCCTTGTATGAGAAACTGATAGCGCAAGGCTTTGATAATTTCGAATCCAACTTCATCCTTGGTCTCTGTTATGAGGACCAGCCGGACAATAAGAAGGCGCTGAAGCATTACCAGAAAGCCGTTCAATTCAAGAGCGACAATGCCACTTGTCTTTTCCACTTGGCTTTGGTAGAGAAAGCCTTCAACATGGATTCGCTATCCATGGCTCATTTCAAGCAGTCGTTAGAGGTTTCCTTGCCAAAAGGCAGAGCATTGCGAACCTATAAATGGCTAGCCGACTTACATTTTCAACACAACCGATATGCAGACGCTGCCCGTGACTTTGAGTTATGCACCTTATACGATGAGGAAGATAATCCTCTCAACCATTACAATGCCGCCCAAATGTTCATCGCTTCCAAAAACAAGCTGAAAGCGAAACAGCATCTCCAAATGTTCTTAGCAAATGCAAACAGACTGGAAGATAAAAAAGAGGCAGCACAACTCATTTCCAAAGCCAAAGAGCAACTCAAGCAATAACCATCAAACTCACATAAATACATGAAAATAAATTTTATCTTAGGTTCAGCATTATTGCTGAGCCAGCCCCTTTGCGCTCAAAACGAAGAGGCAAAAGACACGCTTACCGCCCAGATGATGATGCAAAACCTGCCAGAGGTTTTCGTCAAGGCGACACGTCCTATCGTCAAGGCAGAAAGAGGACAGTTGGTTTACAACATGCCACTGCTCATAGAGAAAATGCCGGCAGACAACGCTTATGATGCCCTTACCCGAATACCAGGAGTAAACGAACTAAACGGCAACATCAATTATGCAGGAAAGGAACTGACTCTCATCATCAACGGCAAACCAACCACGCTCAATTACGCACAACTGGCAGAACGATTAAAAGCCATGCCTGCATCACAATTAGCCAAAGCCGAAGTGATGCTGGCAGCGCCAGCACGCTTACATGTTCGTGGAATGGTCATCAACCTGGTTACCAAAGACTATGTAGGAAAGGACCTGCTTTCAGGACAAATACAAAGCATCTGGAGCCAAAGCAAATACGGAGAAGGGAAAGGCAAAGCCAACCTGCTGTTCCAAAAAGGGAAATTCGGTCTGGATGCCATGTATTCATTTACAGATGGAACATCATACGGTGAGACTACTACCAATGCCAATCATCCGCTTCAAGGAAAGCGAGTAGCGTATCATGACAAGACCTCACAGAAAACCCCTGGATTGACTCACAACTATCGTATGGGACTGAGTTATGCCATTACAGATAACCATCAGCTATTCCTGGCATATACAGGAAAATGGGACAGCAGCCATCCTCATCATGAAACGATGGGAACAGGCACATCCCAGCAACAGGGCAATGAACATACCTACCTGCACAATGTAGATGCCAGCTACAACCTACCCTTTGGACTACAAATAGGCATATCCTATCTCAACTACCAAAATCCCAGCCAGCAATATCTAGCAGGAACGATGCTTGACGAAGAGCGTATTCTATACACAAACAGCAAGCAGGTTATAGACAAATGGCTTTTCACCGCCGATCAATCCCACTCATTGAAGAAGGGTTGGGAGCTGTCGTATGGTATGAAATTTCAAAACAGCAACAACAGAAGCTACCAAGCCACGACCAACAAGGATGGAGCAGACATTCCAGATGCAACCAGCCAGGTGAATATCGAAGAAAGAATCTTGAGTTTCTATGGCGGCATAAGCAAACAGATAAACAAGCGAATCAGCTTGGAAGCCTCTGTCGAAGCGGAGCAATACCATTCTCCACAATGGAACAAATGGCATATTTATCCCACACTTAATGCATCGTGGAAAGCCAATCCTGACAACATACTCAACTTATCCTTCAGTTCCAGCTCACAGTTTCCTAGTTATTGGTCAACTATGAGCAGCATTTACTATGCCTCTACCTATATGGAGATATGGGGAAATCCTCATCTCAAGCCTTACTCTACATACGAGACCAACCTGATGTGGACGTTCAAAAGTCACCATACATTGATGGCATTTGCAGAGTTCCAACCCAACTATTCTGTGCAGTTGCCTTATCAGACTACCGACCACCTGGCAGTCATTATGAAGGAGACCAATTTCGACTATAACCATACTATGGGCATTAGAGCATCGACGACTTTCGGTATAGGCAATTGGATGAACGGAAGTGTTTCGGCAACAGGAATCTACAGACATGACAAGAGTAACGATTTTTTTGACTTGCCCTTCAATCGCAAACATATCTCTGCCATTCTTGCCGGAAATCTATCCGCCCAGCTTAGCCGAAGCCATCACATCCATTTCATACTTAACCCATTCTACCAGTCGAAAGCCATTCAAGGACTCTATGACATCAAATCAGTCTTTCTCTTGATTGCTATGTTGAGATGGGCTTCCGATAATGATAAATGGAGCATTGTGGTTAAAGGCAGCAACATCTTCAACGAGGGATTCTCTACAAAATCAGTACAAGGCAATCAAGACTACCACATGAACATCAAGCAAGATTGGGCATCTGCCTCCATCTCCATCATCTATAAGATAGGCAAGTACAAGGAAAAGAGAACCAAGGACGTGGATACTTCCAGAATGGGAGTAAACTAGCAAAATTCTTAAAATATCGTCAGCAAACAAGCGTACTTCCTTAAAAAATCATCAATAAACACGCTATTTTCAGATAAAAGTAGTATCTTTGCACCGTAATTGCATTTTAACTATAAGACGACAATGAAAATAACAATTATCGGAGCAGGTGCTATGGGCGGTGCCATGGCTGAAGGACTCTTGCAGAGCGAGAAGTTCACTCCATCAGATATTACGGTATCAGACCATAACCAACCAGTATTGGATCACTTCGCAAGCGAAGGAGCCAGCGTAACTCTCGACAACCAGTTGGCTTGCCACGGCGCAGACATCGTATGCGTGGTAGTAAAGCCATGGTGCGTGGAGAAGACATTAAAGGGAATCAAGGATGCACTCGACTACAAGAGCCAGAAACTCGTGGTCGTTGCAGCCGGTGTGCCATCAGCCAACATCAAGGAGTGGTTAGATAAGGATGGTATTACCCCAACCTTCTTCCTCGTGATGCCAAATATCGCCATCGCCTACAAGCAGTCGATGACCTTCATCACTCCTGTAGATGCATCTGCCACAGAAATCCAGCAGATTACAGAAATCTTCGATGAATTGGGCGAAAGCCTCATCATGGAAGAACGCCTCTTCCCTGCTGCCACAGCTATGTCGTGTGCCATCGCTTACGCCATGCGCTATGTAAGAGCCAATGTGGAAGGCGGCGTAGAGATGGGCTTCAAGGCTAAGGATGCCCAGAAGATTGTCTTGCAGACCATCAAGGGTGCCGTAGAGCTGCTCCAGGCAACAGGCGAACACCCAGAGGCTGCCATTGATAAGGTTACTACTCCTGGCGGCTGCACCATCAAGGGCTTGAACACGATGGAGCAGAATGGCTTCACCAATGCCGTCATCAAGGGATTGATAGCAGGAAAGAAATAGATTCTATCTGTAGATGATAGAAGGTACATAGCAAACAACCCATAAAAGAAAACGAAGACTATGGCAGAGATGAACACAAGGAAATTGCCAGCTGGCATACAATTCTTTAGCATTATCCGCAAGGAAGGCTACTTATATGTTGACAAGACCGACTTGGTATGGCAACTTACTCACTCAGGTGATTTATACAATTATCTGAGCCGTCCTCGTCGTTTCGGTAAGTCTCTGCTTCTTGATACTTTGCAATGCTACTTTGAAGGCAAGAAAGAACTCTTTGAGGGGCTGAAGATTATGGAACTGGAAGAAGAATGGACAGAGTATCCCGTCATCAGACTTGACATGAGCGGTGCAGGTGCCACTGCTGCCGAAATCAAAGACTATCTCAATCTTGAGTTTTCGAAATACGAAGCATTATACGGCATCAAGCCTAAAGAGACATCTCGCGAATCCGTACGCCTCCAAGTTATCCTTGACACAGCCTATCAAAAGACAGGTAAGCAAGTAGTGGTACTGATTGACGAATACGATTCCCCTTTGCAGCATTCATGGAAGACACCAGAGCATGAAGGTTGCACTGAAGTTTATCGTTCTGTATTCTCCGTACTCAAACTCAAAGGAAATGTACTTCGCTTTGTCTTCATCACAGGCATCACGAAGTTTACTCAGATTTCCTTATTCTCAGTACTTAACCATCTGACAAACATCAGCTTTCTCCCACAATTTGCCCCTCTTTGTGGCATTACCGAGAAAGAATTGACAGTTAACTTCGCCCCAGAGTTGGAGGCCTTGGCAGATAAGATGGAATGCAGCATTGAAGAAGCACACGACAAGTTGAAGACCTATTATGACGGTTATCATTTCAGCGATGAGAACATGACCGACATCTACAATCCGTTCAGCTTGCTCAACGCCCTCTCCCAATTGCGTCTGCGCAACTATTGGATTTCATCCGGCGCCACTTCCATGCTGAATAAATTCGTGAACAACATGGAGCTACGCCTTCATGACTTCGAAGATTGCTACATCGACAAAGACACTCTGGAGACATCAGATGTCATAGAAGGCGGTGCCGAACTATTCCTCTATCAGACAGGTTATCTCACTATCAAGGGTTTTGATGAAGATGGATATTCTTTAGGCTTTCCGAATGAGGAAGTAAGAAAGGCTCTCTACAAAGCAGTACTGCCAGCATTGACCCAAAAGGACATTACGGATATTGTCTCCATACAAAGTAAGTTAATGCACAGCTTGAACAATGGCAATTTGGAAGAAGCCAAGAAGTGTATGAAATCTCTTATCTCAAATGTCCCATACAGCAATAAAAAATTGGCAAGTATGGACATGGAGGAGCGTTATCGCCTCATCATTAGCACCATTTTGAATGCCATAGGCTGCAAAGTAGAGGTAGAGCACATGTTATCAACAGGTAGAATAGACATCGTAGCCTCCACCTCCCGCTTCATCTATGTAGTGGAACTGAAGTTAACCAACAACGGAGGATTGGAAGCTGCCGAGAAGCAAATCATCAGCAATGGCTATCTCAAGCCTTTCTTGGCAGATGGCAGAAAGGTTATAGGATTGGCTGTAGAATTAGATGATATGGGCAAAGGACTCATTGATTGGAAAGAAGTTAAATAAAGAAAGATTAGAATATGGCAAACAACAAAATACGTGAGGAGGAAGTCTGCGCATTCTAATAGTTTTATGCTTCATACATAAATATCACTTTAATCTATTAATTTATCAGCAGATTGTTTGGATATATCAACAAAAAGTCGTAATTTTGCCCCAAAATGCGAAGGTATACAATATACCTTCGCCAGGAACAACTATAAAGAATAGAACTATGGATGAAGCAATTAAGCAAATCGGTGAAAGACTGAAAGGTCTCCGCGAGGTTCTCAACATCCCGGCAGAGGAGGTGGCTGAACTTTGCGAAATCAGTCTTGACCACTATCTCAAGATTGAGTCGGGAGAAGCCGACCCATCCGTGTATCGACTTTCAAAGATTTCAAAGCGATACGGCATCGACCTCGACGTATTGCTCTTCGGCGAGGAACCTCGCATGAAGGGATACTACGTTACCCGCAAGGGTCAGGGACCGGAGATAGACCGCAACAACCAGTATAAATACCAGAGCCTTGCCGTGGGATTCAAGGATAGAAAGGTGAATCCGTTCATGGTACAGGTGGATCCGTTGCCAGGCGACAAGAAGCCAAATAAAAACGGACACAATGGACAGGAATATGATTATGTGATAGAGGGACAGCTCGAAGTTACCATCGAAGAGAAGGTAATGGTGCTGAACCCAGGCGACAGCATCTACTTCGACAGCAAGAAGTCACACTGCTTCCGCTCACTCAACAATGAGCCTGCCAAGTTCCTTTGTATAATTATCTAGGAGAGTTATTATGATCGAGAGATTTCTTAAACAGACAAAATTCACTTCAGAGCAAGACTTCAAGGAGCATCTGGAGTTTATCATACCAGAAGATTTCAACTTCGCCTACGACGTAATGGACGAATGGGCAAAGATCAAACCAGACCACGTGGCGCTGCTTTGGGCAAGCGAACGAGGTGAGGAAATCCGTTTCACATACAAGGACCTGAAGGAGCAGAGCGACAAGGCTGCTGCTTACTTCCAGAGTCTCGGTATCGGTCACGATGATAAGGTGATGCTGATTCTGAAGCGTCACTATCAGTGGTGGCTTGCCATGCTAGGCCTCCACAAGTTGGGCGCCGTAGCCATCCCTGCCACCCACATGCTTACCAAGCACGACATCATTTACCGCAACAATGCAGCAAGCGTGAAGGCTATCATCTGCTGCGGCGATGATTACGTGGTAGAGCAGATCAACGAGGCAATGCCAGAGAGTCCTACTGTCAAGACTTTGATCAGTATCGGTCCGGATATTCCAGAAGGTTTTCACGACTGGATGAAGGAATGGAACGAATGTGCTCCTTTCGTTCGTCCGGAGCATGTAAACTCTAATGAGGATACCCTGCTGATGTACTTCACATCGGGAACCACTGGCGAGCCAAAGATGGTGGCACACGATCACCTCTATGCCCTCGGTCATCTGACCACGGGTGTATATTGGCACAATCTCCATGAGAACTCCATCCACCTTACCGTAGCCGATACCGGTTGGGGCAAGGCTGTTTGGGGCAAACTCTACGGACAATGGTTTGCCGGAGCCACCGTCTTCGTCTTCGATCACGAGAAGTTTACGGCTGATAAGATCATGCGCCAGATTGAGAAGTACCACATCACCTCTTTCTGTGCCCCTCCTACCATCTATCGCTTCATGATTCAGGAGGATTTCTCGAAGTATAACCTCAGCAGTCTTGAATACTGCACCACAGCAGGCGAAGCTATGAACCCATCCGTGGCAGAGACCTTCCAGAAGCTGACTGGTGTTCAGATTTACGAGGGCTTCGGACAGACTGAGACCACCATGACATTGGGAACCTTCCCTTGGATCAAGCCAAAGCCAGGAAGCATGGGCAAGCCAAATCCACAATATGATGTTCACATCCTTCGCCCAGACATGACGGAATGCGAGGATGGTGAAAAGGGCGAGATTTGCATCCGCATCGGCGACAACAAGCCTATCGGTCTCTTCAAATATTACTATCGTGACGAGAAGCAGACCAAATCGGTTTGGCACGATGGTTACTATCACACGGGCGATATGGCTTGGCGTGATGAGGAAGGCTACTTCTGGTTTGAGGGAAGAATAGACGATGTAATCAAGAGTTCGGGTTACCGCATCGGTCCTTTCGAGGTAGAGAATGCCCTGATGACTCACCCTGCCGTAGTAGAGTGCGCCATCACCGGTGTGCCAGACCCAATCCGCGGCATGGTAGTCAAGGCTACCGTCGTACTGAAGGATGAATACAAGAGTATGGCAGGTCCAGACCTCATCAAGAAGCTGCAGGATCATGTGAAGCACGAGACTGCTCCTTATAAATATCCTCGCATCATCGAATTCGTAGATGAATTGCCAAAGACCATCTCCGGCAAGATTCGAAGAGTAGAGATTCGAGAAAAAGACAATAAAAAGAAATAGGAAATCAAGCTTTTCAAGTTTCGAAAGCTTTTGCCCTTACAGGGCGTATAGCAATTATAAACCTTAACCCAGGGCGTTGCCCTGGGCTAGGAGTTTCTGCCCTTTCAGGGCGTGTGGCGTCTAGGTGCTTTTGGACATTCTAGTCGTATGGTGTCTAGGGGGGCTTGTCCATCCTCAAGCCATTTACGAAACTTGCAAAAAGCATTCATCAGCATAAAATTTATGGGAAAAAGAATCGTAGTAAAGGTGGGCAGCAACGTGCTGACCCGAGAAGACGGAAAACTGGATGTAACGAGAATGTCGGCGATTGTCGATCAGATTGTCTGGCTCAGAAAGCACGACTATGAGGTGATTTTGGTATCTTCTGGAGCCGTGGCTGCCGGAAGAGCTGAACTGCATGTTGACCATCATCTGGACAGCGTGGAGCAACGCCAGCTGTTCTCTGCCATCGGACAGGTGAAACTCGTAGGTCTCTATTACAACCTTTTCCGTGAATATAAGATCAAGATTGGTCAGGTATTGACCATGAAGGAGAATTTCGGTGCCGAGGAGCAGTATAAGAACCAGGAGGCCTGCATGCAGGTGATGCTGGAAAACAACGTACTCCCTATCGTCAACGAGAACGATACCGTGTGCATTACCGAGCTGATGTTTACTGATAACGACGAGTTGTCTGGCTTAATTGCCAAGATGATGAATGCCGACACCTTGATTCTATTAAGTAATGTGGATGGCATCTACAATGGCGACCCAAGCGAACCTACCACCCGCATCATCCCATCGGTTTATTACGACCGCGATATCAGCGAGTACATCCTTGCCAGCAAGAGCAGTCACGGCAGAGGCGGTATGACTTCTAAAGTAAAGACCGCCCACGATGTAGCCAATGCCGGCATCAAGGTAATCATCGCCAACGGCAATACGCCAAACATCCTCATCAATCTGAAGGAGCATCCGATGGAGACCCTTCATACTGAGTTTGTGGCAAGACCGCTAAACAAGTAAAATCATTAGGGATAAGAAATACAGAAACCTAAAAAAGCAGCAAGCCTATTTATAGACTTTGCTGCTTTTTGTTTTCATTATGAATAGTTGATACGTTATTCTAATACCAATACATGGCTCGTTCCATCGGTCTGGCTGAATACATTCAAACCGACCTTCATCAGATAGTCACCGCTATACTGCTTGCCATTGCACTCCAAATCAGATTCCTTGCCAGGCATCAGATTAATCTCCTTTACGGTATAAACCTTATCGGCATCCAATCCCTGCATCTTCACATTCATCACAGGCTCCTTGTAGCGTGGATGCAAGTCGTAAGCAAAGAGAACGGCACGCTGCTTGTCCTTACTTACATAGTTAATGGCACAATGGTTGCCTTCGTATGGAGAAACCAGGCGATACTGGTCGCCCTCAAGAATCATCGGCTTCATGCTATCGTAGTTCTTGACTGCATTCTGCACAAACTTGTAGTCATCACCAGAAAGCGACTTGAGGTCGATATCAAAGCCCAACTTACATGAACTGCAAACATCGGTGCGGAACTTCACACTGGTATTCTTGTTCCAGTTAGTTACATGCGAACCCATGGTCTTGGCTGGGAAGAACTTTGACAGGCTCCACTGGATGTAGAGGCGCTCGTATGGATCCGTATCGTCTGAACACCAGAATTCTGTGAAATACTTAAGCATCTCGTAATCCATTCTTCCACCACCACCAGAGCAAAGCATCATCGGCAACTTAGGATACTTGTTATGAATACGGGTAAGCACCTTGTAGATACCACGGACATGATCGATATAGAAATTACCCTGATTCTCCTTATGATATGGAGAATAGATATTGGTAATCACACTGTTGCAGTCCCACTTGAAGTAAGCCACATCCGGATTCTCCGTCATGATGCGATCCACGATGCCGAATACATAGTCCTGCACCTTAGGATTACTGATATCAAGTACCAGCTGGTTGCGGTAATAATAGGTATCACGCTTTGGCTGCATGATGACCCAGTCAGGATGCTTCTCAAAGAGTTCACTCTTAGGATTCACCATCTCAGGCTCAATCCAAATACCAAACTTTACACCAGCCTTTTTGGCATCTCTTACCAATCCAGGTATTCCATCAGGCAGCTTGCTCTTGGTAGCCTCCCAGTCGCCGAGACCTGCATGGTCGTCCTTGCGAGGATACTTGTTGGCAAACCAACCATCATCAAGCAAGAACATATCTACACCCAGGTCCTTGGCATCCTTCATCAACTCAGCAAGACTCTGCTGGTTGAAGTCGAAGCCAGTATTCTCCCAGTTGTTCAAGAGCGTAAGGCGATCTTCCATACCCATGTTCACCTGATACTGGCGAGCCCAATTGTGCAAATTACGGGAAGCCTCACCGATACCATTATCACTCATGGCAAAGATAAACTCAGGGGTAGTGAACGTCTCACCAGCCTTCAGCTTATAGTTAGAGGCGTATGGATTGATGGCAGGGATAACACGAAGGGCTCCCACGTTATCTACCTCGAAGGTAAAGCGGAAGTTGCCAGGCCATCCGATGGTTCCAAGCATCACCTTGCCCTCATTCTCCTTGGCTGGCTCATCGAATCCCAGTTCAAAGAAAGGCTCCTCCTGCATGGCTGCACGGGTACCCAACTTGGTATCAACAATTTTCTTACCAGCAGTCAACTGGCAAGTCTCAGGCTGGCCTTCCTTAGCCCAGTCGCTATGATAATTGGTAACGAAATACTTGTTTGCCTTGAAATAAAGCATAGTAGAGCTATATCTCCAAAGCGTAACCGGAGCTTTCTCCTTATGAGAAATTTCGCTCCATGCCTTGATGACGTTCTCCTTAGGGTAAGCTGCATAGTGGAGCTTCACGGTCAGCGGATACACCTTGTCCTTAAGAGTGATGATGGTCTCAACACCTCCACTGATAGCCTTTTCTTCAGAAGACTGGTAATACAAATAGGTGGTCATATTACCATCTGCATGGGTCACTGCCACTGCCGGTTCGAAGAAATCTTCAGCACCAGAGGTTGCATAAACCTCATGACCTCGCTGGCAGACGGCACCATCAGAGGCAGCATATACATCCCACTTCAGCTGATTGTAATCTGAAGGATTCTTCAACTTGTCACCCAGATACACCTGGTAGAGGCGACCCTTAGGAGAAACCTGCATCACGAGGTCGGTCTTATCGGTTGACACTCTGATGGTCTTTTGAGCAGATGCCATGATAGATGTCATGCACATCGCTGCGATGATCATAAATACCTTTTTCATCGTTCTTTGGTTTTTATGTAATTGCTTTGTTATAATTAAACGCTATGATACTTTCGTTATTATCTTAGAACTTGATTCCTGCGGAGAATTCCACCGTGAACGGACGGAGATAGCTACCACTCATGTACTTTCCTTCATATTTTCCGGCTTCCTGCTTGGTAATCAATTCAGATCCACTAATGGTACCCTTGGCACCCTTCTCGTTGAAGATATTGATGACACTCACGCCAAGGCTCAGCTTCTTGTTCACATTCCAGTTGATTCCGCCGAAAGTCTCCCAGTGACCATTGAAATAGAGTGCCTCCTGAAGGTTGGCATAGGTCTTACCGAAGTAACGGAAGCTCAACCAGGCATTCAGATTCTTGGTGATGTCGTATTTAGGGTCCAACTCAATAAGTACCTGAGGAATCTCCTTGACAATCATGTTATTGGCATTCACTCCCATAGACTGACCGTCACTGAACGTTACACTTGCATTATAGTTCTTATACACCGGCTTCTGATAGGTGAAGAGTGCATGCATGTGGAAGTTCTTGAACGGATTGATTTCTGCCGAGGTTGTCCAACCCAAAGTCTGGATGTTATAGATGAGCAACACGGTCTTGCCCTCTGTTGTTCCTGGCTTGGTAAGATTCTGCTGGTCGATATTGTTCGACTTAGAAATATAGGTCACCATTGAAGAAAGGTCAATCCAATCATTCTTGTAGAAAATACCACCACGAATCAGTGGGATGGTTACTCGCTTATACTGTTCCTCGGTAGGACCTGTTCCTGCATACTCGCTGATACGTGGGAAACGGGTGGCGATGGTAGCATCGGCTGTCAAACCAAACTGGCGGGTCAGGTTATACGTCAACTGCAAGGTGGCTGCATAATTCAATTTATCCTTGGTTACGTTCTTTGCTTCGATGCTGTGCTCGGTAGCAACAACAGAACCATCAGCAGCAGTGGCGTATGTATTATAGTTACCCATGTGGAATCCTGAGAAACGTGGAGTAGAAATCTGCTCGGCAGACATACGGTAGTACTCCAATCTACCACCATAGAACACCTTGAACTTAGGACTTACCTTCCATTCGTCGGTAAAGTAGAGTGCCAACTTGTTCTCTGATCCCTTGGTGTATTCAGGACTCAACTCATTATAACCGAAAGTCTCAGAACGGCGGGCTGTCTGTGTAGGATCAAGCGGATTGACATACATCTGGCTCAAGGAGCGTGGATAAGCTTCTACGGTGCCTGCCCACTGGAACGAAGACGAATAGTAATTGAGATGGTAATACCACTCGTTCAAACCAATCATTAACTTATGGTTGTTCAACTGCTTGGAGATTTCGGTAGTCAAAAGCGCATTGCTCACCTTACCAACATGCAACCAGGTGCGACGTCCCTCTATGTAGCCACTGTAGGCAGACCCATCAGAAAGCTGATAGCCATCAGCCTCGCTCACCTTAGAGATGGTACTTCCTCCGTAATCCACATAATTGGCACGTGGAGCATTCATATACTTGGCGTTGAATTTCCACAACCATCCATTATCAAACTGATACTGACTGATGAGGGCAATCTCGTTGGCATGATTCTCACTGCCATCGCTCATATTCCATGTCTCCATCTTTCCTGACTTTGTATTCAAGTATTGGAAAGAACCTTGACGTTGCACGTATGAGTCCATACCAGGGTCAAAGCCATCAATCTTCTTGATACTGCCGTCGCCAGAATAGATAAATGGGGCTGCATTGGCAAAATTGCCAGGGTTCTTGCTGTTGGAATACTTATATAATAAGGAGACACGTCCCTTTCCATCATTCAAGATGCGAGTGATGCCGAAATGATAAAGTTGGGTACGGTCGGCATAATCAGTAAAGCGAAGCTTGAAACTACCTGGATCGAAATTCTGATACACACTGGCTGTATAAAGCCAATTGTCACCGATTCCACCAGACAGGTTGAGATCTACATTCTGCATACCAAAATGGTTTGCCTTATAGTTAAGCTTGCCCTTGAACTCTTTCTGTCCCAACTCGCTGAAAGAAGAAACTGCGTACGCAATATTACCAGTAGCAATGGCTGACTCAGATGGAGTCATCAAGTCGGTACCTTTCAGTGAGGCATCGCTTCGCCAATGGGCAGACAGCTTGTGTACGGAAGAAGAGTAAACGGCAGGAAGACCGTTCTCATATACGGTTACATCCTCGCTTGGCAATCCTATCTGGATTTCACGAGGCTTGTTGGCATCAGATGCGTTGAGCATCACATTACGCTCTTCCTTTTTCTCCTTGTTTTCAGAATCGTCAGAAGGAAGTGCATACACTTGGCTTGCAGCTGACATCGCTACCAAAGCCATAGAAAATGTACGGATTCTTAAGCTCATAATCTTACAGTTGTTTATTCTTAGTTTGACTTGATTTCACTTGCCACCGAATGCGATTCGATTGCGGTTGCAAAGTTAAGGAGATTTTTCAGACATTGGCATCATGTGTAGGTTACGAGTAGATAAATACCAGGTTATAAAGTCTATAACCTTCTAATAATCAATCCATCAAAGATATTAATACTTTTTAATAGAGTAGATGATAAAAAGAGGAATAAAAGTAGTATCTTTGCAGAAAAATACAACTCTAAGGCATTCTTATAGCCTATCTGATAGTAACAATAACAATTAAAAGGATAGTTATGAAAGTAGTATTGTGGTTCTTAATGATGCTTATGCCATTGCTGGCAAGTGCTTCTTCCGTAAACGAGGAACAGCTGTTCCATCGTTTAGACAGTTACATCGCTCAGCGAAGCAAGTTTACCCAAAGAAAAGAAGCGAAACTGCTAAGACTCAAAAAGCAACTACACATGACTTCCGACAAGCGCAGCCAGCTTAGTCTCTATAACCAAATCTACAGGGAGTATTATACCTACCGTTACGACTCTGCCATGACATACGCCAAGAAGGGCTACCAGCTGGCAGCACAGCTTCAGGATGATTATTTCATCAACCTGAATAAAATCAATCGCGCGGCAGTGCTATCAACAGGCGGTTTCTACAGCCAGGCAGAAGACTTAATGCTCGCAATGGATGTGGAGAAAATGTCACCTAAGTTATTGCAATACTATTATTATACCTTGACTTGGGTATATAACTACTGGGGAACTTTCTGCAACAAGTCGGAGTTTCAAGAAGGATTAGAAGCCAAAAAACGTTTTTATTTAGGCAAGACTCTTGAGCATATCGGCAACAAGGAATCCGCTCTTTATTACTATCTTTCAGGAGAGTTTGAATTTCTAAAGCAGCGTACAAGCAAAAAAACACTTCAGTTCTACATGAAGGCGCTTTCAGCCAGTCCCCTGAACAGCCGTGTGCATGCCTCATCGGCTTATTACATTGCCCGCTATTATTATGATACCGACCAAAAGGATTTGTATGAGAAGTATATTGTAGAAGCAGCCATCTCAGACCAGATATGCCCCCTGAAAGAGAATCTTGCCCTTCAGGAACTTTCCACCTATCTATATAATAAGGATGCCTCCTATGCAAAGAGGGCTTCCAAATACATCTATTGCTCCATGGAGGATGCCCAATTCTACAACAACCGTCTCCGCATGGTTGAGATTTCCCGCATACTTCCCCTTATCACAGAAACGAACCATCAGGCAGAAGTACGCAAGAACCGCATCGTAACAGCATCCCTCGTCATCGTGAGTATCCTGTCGCTAGGATTCCTTGCCATGGCTTTCTTTGCATTCAAGATGAACAAGCGTCTGGCCAAGAGCCGTAGGGAGATAAAAAGCCAAAATACACTCTTGGACGAACTGAACCAGAAGCTGCTCAACACCAATAAGCGAAGAGAGACCTATATGCATTTATTCATGGATATCAGTGCCGTATATATCAAGAAACTGGATGATTATCGCAAACTGGTAAGCCGCAAAATCAAGGCAAAGCAAACTGCCGATCTTCTGACTGCCATCAATAGCTACAAGCTGGCAGAAGAAGAGGCAGCCAACTTCTATATTCGCTTCGACAAGGCATTCATTGACTTATATCCGAATTTCGTGGAAGAGTTCAACCAACTGCTGTTGCCTGAAAAGCAGATTGTTCTCCCTGCCCCAAACAGTCTCACCAAGGAACTGCGTATCTATGCACTGATGCGACTAGGAATTACAGATGGTCAGGAACTGGCCACCCTCCTGTTCTATTCTACGCAAACCATTTATAATTACAAGACTGCCATCAGAAAGCGAGCCAAAGACCTCGCCACTTTTGATGCAGCCATCAACCAACTATGCAATGTGATAGGCTAACCAGAGCAAGTGCCTGATAAGCCCCAAAGCGTATTAATTGGCAAACTGCACGCAGACAGGTTTTCCAACCTTTATATCCTGCTTCGTATCAACCATCATTCCTGTTTTCCTGTCGATTTTGAAAACTTGAATCACATGGCTGTCACGGCACGCCACAAGCATAAACTCTCCGTTAGGCGTGATGGCGAAATTGCGAGGATGGGCAGCTGTAGGTTGGAAGCCTATCTTTGTGAGCAGACCCGATTTCTTATCTACGGCAAATACCGAGATGCCCTCATCGGTTAACCGATGGGATGCATAGAGAAAGCGACCGTCAGGAGACAGATGAATATCAGCACTTCCAAGCGTACGGGTCTTTGAAGCCTGTATGCGCTGCAACTCCTGCAATGTACCCTTGTTATATCCCAATACGGTTACCGTGCCATCCAGTTCGCCTATCAGATAAACCACATTGCCTTTTGAGTTGAATACAAGATGGCGTGGTCCCGTTCCTTTAGGTGCCTGATAGGCAAGAACAGGATTGGATAAGAATTCCCTGCCATCATTTACCTGGAAGCGCCAGATACAGTCGTTCCCCAAATCATTGGCAAGCATATATTGATGATCAGGAGTCATCTGGCAGCAATGGATATGCGAAACCACGCCACTCCCCTGTCGATGCATATCGAAATATTGCGATTCTGGCGCCACACTTCCATCTTCCTTGATTGGGAATACGGAAATATCACCCCCATTATAATTGGATGTCACTACATATCCGCCATACAGCATCACATTGCATGGTGCAGCACCAGGCATATTGTTTTCCTGTCGAGTAGCCTTCGTTCCACACTTCTGATACCCAAGCGGAGTCATCGAACCCTCTTTCTTATTGAGTACGAAAGCCCCGAGCCCTTGTCGCCCATCATCATATTCACTCACGGCATAAACCCGATTTGCATCATGATTCATCATGAGGAACGAAGGATTGCCTGCCTGCACATCGCCCACCAATTGCGACTTCCCTGTATGCTGGTTGAAACGATAAACATACATTCCATCCGAAGTACTCTGGTCGGTATAAGTACCTACCACCATTGTAAGTTCATCACTCGCCACTGCCGGCATCCCCACAGCCATCGTCAAGGACAAGCCTGCCAATATCGCCTTTATATTGTCCATAAGTCGTATCATTTTATCAAGTTTATAATATTAATATTGCATCAGAAGCAAAAATACAAAAAGAAATGGAAACGGGCAAGCGAAAAAGCAAAAAACTATTATTTTTAACTCTTTAAGCAAGAGAGGCAACTACTCTGCACCCCAACCAACCATATACATTCGGCATCTCCTTCTGAATGACGGCGCAAAGATACTGCTTTTTTTCGACTCACTCTGAACTTTCGTGAAGATACGCAAAAAAAAAATCTCTCAATGACTAAGATAGAAATCTCAGTGACTAAGATAAATCTCCCAGTGACTAAGATAGAAATCTCAATGACTAAGATAGAAATCTCAGTGACTAAGATAGAAATCTCAGTGACTAAGATAGAAATCTCAATGACTAAGATGAAATCCCTGTTTGTGTGAAGGCAAGGCTGTGATGTGAAGGCATGGTTTCGAAAAACTAGTTTTCTAATACTAAAAACCTATATCTAAAACCCTGATATTCATTTCATTTACCTTTATAACACGCTGTATATACAAAAGTATTGGAGCCTAGGGTTCACATCACACCTTCAAACCAGCGGTCATTCGGGCTTGATTTCGGTTGCAAATGTAGGCAATGGCAGAAGAAAGTCCCAAGTATTTCTGCGACAGAGAAAATATGCTTTAAACGTGCGGAATGTATCTAAAAAATATAGATTCCGCACGTTTAAAGCACATTTCTTAGATATCGCTTCATATTTGGGTTATTCCACGTACTCTTTTCTTTACTTTTTATTATAACAAACGTTAAAGATATACTTTAAACGTGCGGAATGTATCTAAAAAAGATAGATTCCGCACGTTATCTCACTATTTTTTCGTATATTTGCCCCAGAAACATAACTATTTGAATCATGTTAATAGGTAGAAAAGAAGAACTGAAGACACTTCATCAAGCATTGATTGCTGATGAATCGAAGTTTGTTGCCATATATGGGCGCAGACGAGTGGGAAAGACTTTCCTGGTAAGGGAGGCCTTCAACAATGACTTTGCCTTTTATCATACAGGATTGGCAAATGAGACCAATCACATACAATTGGCTGAGTTCAACCGTTCACTCGCATCATATAGCAAACAGAAACAGTCTAAGTTAAAAGATTGGTATGATGCTTTTGACAGATTGGGGCAACTACTGGCTCAATCTACTATCCCCAAGAAAGTAGTGTTCATCGACGAGATGCCATGGATGGATTCTCCACGCTCCAATTTCCTTTCGGCTTTGGAACATTTCTGGAATGGATGGGCTTCCGCCCGCAAGGATATTCTCCTCATCGTTTGCGGCAGTGCTACCTCATGGATTATCAATAAGGTGATAAAAAATCATGGTGGATTGCACAACCGTGTGTCTGTCCGTATTCATCTGAAACCGTTTTGCTTAAGGGAATGCGAACTCTATTCTGAAGAAATGGGACTGCGCTTTAATCGCCGACAGGTTTTGGAAGGATATATGATCATGGGAGGTGTTCCGTTTTATTGGTCTCAACTGAAACCAGGAATGAGTCTGGCACAGAACATCAACCAGTTGTTTTTCTCAGAGGATGGCAATCTTCGTCACGAGTTTGATGACTTATACGACTCTTTGTTCAAACAGCCTAAGCCTTATCTCTCGATAGTAGATGCTTTGGCCACCAAGAAAGTTGGAATGACCCGGACAGAAATCTTACGAGCAACCAAATTGACCGACAATGGCAAGTTGACGGAATACTTAGAGAATTTGGAATATTGCGGATTTATCCGAAAATACAATTGCATCGGAATGAAAGCAAAGAATGCCTTGTTCCAGCTAATGGATAATTACACCTTATTTTATTATAAGTTTATCAAGGACAGCTATATCAATGATGCACAATATTGGACCAAGATTACTGGCAAACCCGAGTACAATACGTGGTGCGGTTTGGCTTTTGAACGAGTATGCCTGCAGCATGTGGAGCAAATCAAGGCAAAGCTAGGCATACAAGGAGTTATCACCACGGTTTATTCTTGGAGTGTAGCTGGGAGCAAGGAAAAGCCGGGAGCACAGATCGACTTGCTGATAGACAGGAACGATGATGTCATCAATCTCTGTGAAATCAAATACTCCAAGGCTCCATTTCAGATAACTAATACGATAGATGCGAGTTTACAAAACAAGCGAGAGCGTTTCATCCAAGAAACTGGCACCGAAAAAGCCGTGCATCTTACAATGATTACGACCATGGGATTATCCGACAATCCTTATGCCTGGGATGTTCAGTCGGTAGTAACAATGGACGACTTGTTTGTTCTCTAAGCGTCCTAACTATATTAAGTTGGAGGAGATGGCAACAGAATCTGTTCAGAAAGCATTCTGCAAGGCATTAAAGATAAAACTCGTAAAAGAGCGCCTCCCTTTACGTGATTTGAACGATGCTTGGGAATATCTTCACAACTACACTATGGATATGTAGATTCCCTAACTGCTTTAACAAGCCAGAGAATATGGTTGCTTAAGTAAGAGAATGTGGTTGNTTAAGCTTACGGACACTGAATCTCGGGTTAACGGAGATAGTTTCTTGAGTTAGCGGAGACAGCAGGGCAGACGCATTAAATTGCGCTGCCCTCCAAAAGTTTTGACAGGTACTCTTCATCCCAGCCTGCCTTCAATCTTTTCAGGTTGAGACTTCCCTTGGTCGTCTTGTCATTTTTCAAGATGGAGAG
>SKEU01000650.1_pt1 | contig 20966 bp, 16 predicted proteins | sample 4819571 | NCBI WGS metagenome assembly SKEU01 (sample SAMN11008801, study PRJNA524170) | human gut metagenome | biome: Human fecal sample; material: Feces; isolation source: fecal sample from pouch patient p8, p16 | host: Homo sapiens | place: Israel: Tel-Aviv | collected 2015-06-23
GGGGAATGTTTCCTGCCCGTTGATCGCGTCACTACAGGGCGAAGCAGGCCTGGCAAGGTCAGCTATGCCTTAGCGTGCTTTATTTTCCGTTTTCTGAGGTGCCCCCTAATTGAGCATTTCCAGGCGCTTGCGCCTGGTCAACGAAAGAGTCAGCGCCGTAGGCGCTGCCATTTTTGGGGTGAGGCCGTTCGCGGCCGAGGGGCGCAGCCCCTGGGGGGATGGGAGGCCCGCGTTAGCGGGCCGGGAGGGTTCGAGAAGGGGGGGCACCCCCCTTCGGCGTGCGCGGTCACGCGCACAGGGCGCAGCCCTGGTTAAAAACAAGGTTTATAAATATTGGTTTAAAAGCAGGTTAAAAGACAGGTTAGCGGTGGCCGAAAAACGGGCGGAAACCCTTGCAAATGCTGGATTTTCTGCCTGTGGACAGCCCCTCAAATGTCAATAGGTGCGCCCCTCATCTGTCAGCACTCTGCCCCTCAAGTGTCAAGGATCGCGCCCCTCATCTGTCAGTAGTCGCGCCCCTCAAGTGTCAATACCGCAGGGCACTTATCCCCAGGCTTGTCCACATCATCTGTGGGAAACTCGCGTAAAATCAGGCGTTTTCGCCGATTTGCGAGGCTGGCCAGCTCCACGTCGCCGGCCGAAATCGAGCCTGCCCCTCATCTGTCAACGCCGCGCCGGGTGAGTCGGCCCCTCAAGTGTCAACGTCCGCCCCTCATCTGTCAGTGAGGGCCAAGTTTTCCGCGAGGTATCCACAACGCCGGCGGCCGCGGTGTCTCGCACACGGCTTCGACGGCGTTTCTGGCGCGTTTGCAGGGCCATAGACGGCCGCCAGCCCAGCGGCGAGGGCAACCAGCCCGGTGAGCGTCGGAAAGGCGCTGGAAGCCCCGTAGCGACGCGGAGAGGGGCGAGACAAGCCAAGGGCGCAGGCTCGATGCGCAGCACGACATAGCCGGTTCTCGCAAGGACGAGAATTTCCCTGCGGTGCCCCTCAAGTGTCAATGAAAGTTTCCAACGCGAGCCATTCGCGAGAGCCTTGAGTCCACGCTAGATCTATCTCATCTGCGCAAGGCAGAACGTGAAGACGGCCGCCCTGGACCTCGCCCGCGAGCGCCAGGCGCACGAGGCCGGCGCGCGGACCCGCGCCACGGCCCACGAGCGGACGCCGCAGCAGGAGCGCCAGAAGGCCGCCAGAGAGGCCGAGCGCGGCCGTGAGGCTTGGACGCTAGGGCAGGGCATGAAAAAGCCCGTAGCGGGCTGCTACGGGCGTCTGACGCGGTGGAAAGGGGGAGGGGATGTTGTCTACATGGCTCTGCTGTAGTGAGTGGGTTGCGCTCCGGCAGCGGTCCTGATCAATCGTCACCCTTTCTCGGTCCTTCAACGTTCCTGACAACGAGCCTCCTTTTCGCCAATCCATCGACAATCACCGCGAGTCCCTGCTCGAACGCTGCGTCCGGACCGGCTTCGTCGAAGGCGTCTATCGCGGCCCGCAACAGCGGCGAGAGCGGAGCCTGTTCAACGGTGCCGCCGCGCTCGCCGGCATCGCTGTCGCCGGCCTGCTCCTCAAGCACGGCCCCAACAGTGAAGTAGCTGATTGTCATCAGCGCATTGACGGCGTCCCCGGCCGAAAAACCCGCCTCGCAGAGGAAGCGAAGCTGCGCGTCGGCCGTTTCCATCTGCGGTGCGCCCGGTCGCGTGCCGGCATGGATGCGCGCGCCATCGCGGTAGGCGAGCAGCGCCTGCCTGAAGCTGCGGGCATTCCCGATCAGAAATGAGCGCCAGTCGTCGTCGGCTCTCGGCACCGAATGCGTATGATTCTCCGCCAGCATGGCTTCGGCCAGTGCGTCGAGCAGCGCCCGCTTGTTCCTGAAGTGCCAGTAAAGCGCCGGCTGCTGAACCCCCAACCGTTCCGCCAGTTTGCGTGTCGTCAGACCGTCTACGCCGACCTCGTTCAACAGGTCCAGGGCGGCACGGATCACTGTATTCGGCTGCAACTTTGTCATGCTTGACACTTTATCACTGATAAACATAATATGTCCACCAACTTATCAGTGATAAAGAATCCGCGCGTTCAATCGGACCAGCGGAGGCTGGTCCGGAGGCCAGACGTGAAACCCAACAGACCCCTGATCGTAATTCTGAGCACTGTCGCGCTCGACGCTGTCGGCATCGGCCTGATTATGCCGGTGCTGCCGGGCCTCCTGCGCGATCTGGTTCACTCGAACGACGTCACCGCCCACTATGGCATTCTGCTGGCGCTGTATGCGTTGATGCAATTTGCCTGCGCACCTGTGCTGGGCGCGCTGTCGGATCGTTTCGGGCGGCGGCCGGTCTTGCTCGTCTCGCTGGCCGGCGCTGCTGTCGACTACGCCATCATGGCGACGGCGCCTTTCCTTTGGGTTCTCTATATCGGGCGGATCGTGGCCGGCATCACCGGGGCGACTGGGGCGGTAGCCGGCGCTTATATTGCCGATATCACTGATGGCGATGAGCGCGCGCGGCACTTCGGCTTCATGAGCGCCTGTTTCGGGTTCGGGATGGTCGCGGGACCTGTGCTCGGTGGGCTGATGGGCGGTTTCTCCCCCCACGCTCCGTTCTTCGCCGCGGCAGCCTTGAACGGCCTCAATTTCCTGACGGGCTGTTTCCTTTTGCCGGAGTCGCACAAAGGCGAACGCCGGCCGTTACGCCGGGAGGCTCTCAACCCGCTCGCTTCGTTCCGGTGGGCCCGGGGCATGACCGTCGTCGCCGCCCTGATGGCGGTCTTCTTCATCATGCAACTTGTCGGACAGGTGCCGGCCGCGCTTTGGGTCATTTTCGGCGAGGATCGCTTTCACTGGGACGCGACCACGATCGGCATTTCGCTTGCCGCATTTGGCATTCTGCATTCACTCGCCCAGGCAATGATCACCGGCCCTGTAGCCGCCCGGCTCGGCGAAAGGCGGGCACTCATGCTCGGAATGATTGCCGACGGCACAGGCTACATCCTGCTTGCCTTCGCGACACGGGGATGGATGGCGTTCCCGATCATGGTCCTGCTTGCTTCGGGTGGCATCGGAATGCCGGCGCTGCAAGCAATGTTGTCCAGGCAGGTGGATGAGGAACGTCAGGGGCAGCTGCAAGGCTCACTGGCGGCGCTCACCAGCCTGACCTCGATCGTCGGACCCCTCCTCTTCACGGCGATCTATGCGGCTTCTATAACAACGTGGAACGGGTGGGCATGGATTGCAGGCGCTGCCCTCTACTTGCTCTGCCTGCCGGCGCTGCGTCGCGGGCTTTGGAGCGGCGCAGGGCAACGAGCCGATCGCTGATCGTGGAAACGATAGGCCTATGCCATGCGGGTCAAGGCGACTTCCGGCAAGCTATACGCGCCCTAGGAGTGCGGTTGGAACGTTGGCCCAGCCAGATACTCCCGATCACGAGCAGGACGCCGATGATTTGAAGCGCACTCAGCGTCTGATCCAAGAACAACCATCCTAGCAACACGGCGGTCCCCGGGCTGAGAAAGCCCAGTAAGGAAACAACTGTAGGTTCGAGTCGCGAGATCCCCCGGAACCAAAGGAAGTAGGTTAAACCCGCTCCGATCAGGCCGAGCCACGCCAGGCCGAGAACATTGGTTCCTGTAGGCATCGGGATTGGCGGATCAAACACTAAAGCTACTGGAACGAGCAGAAGTCCTCCGGCCGCCAGTTGCCAGGCGGTAAAGGTGAGCAGAGGCACGGGAGGTTGCCACTTGCGGGTCAGCACGGTTCCGAACGCCATGGAAACCGCCCCCGCCAGGCCCGCTGCGACGCCGACAGGATCTAGCGCTGCGTTTGGTGTCAACACCAACAGCGCCACGCCCGCAGTTCCGCAAATAGCCCCCAGGACCGCCATCAATCGTATCGGGCTACCTAGCAGAGCGGCAGAGATGAACACGACCATCAGCGGCTGCACAGCGCCTACCGTCGCCGCGACCCCGCCCGGCAGGCGGTAGACCGAAATAAACAACAAGCTCCAGAATAGCGAAATATTAAGTGCGCCGAGGATGAAGATGCGCATCCACCAGATTCCCGTTGGAATCTGTCGGACGATCATCACGAGCAATAAACCCGCCGGCAACGCCCGCAGCATCGCGACCGTCATCGGTGAGAAGTTCGGCAGGTATTGGGTGGTGACAATGTAGGTGCTGCCCCAAATGGCAGGTGCTATCGCTGTGAACAATAAATCGGGCGTGCGTAATGACATGCGATTACAAGACCTCCGCTACGGCGATGGGTTTTTGAGAGTTGCAGGCGCCGCGATGACCGCACCCTGACTTGGACTGGCCCTGCCTCGCACCAATCCACCTGCGGCTATGGCCGCGATCATGCGAGGCCCGAAAATTACACGACCTGTACACGTCCGCCGAACCCGGAACGCAACAGAGCTTCGTGGGCATCCCGATCCGGGTCGTAGCAGCAGTCCTGGACCAAACGCACGTCGTAGTCCGCATCACTAGCCCAGGCGACGCTTGAAAGAACAACGCCGGTGGTGCTTATCCCGGCCATGACAAGCGTGCTTACGCCGCGCGTCCGAAGGTCGGCGTCGAGCGCCGTGCCATAAAAGACGCTGGCTCGCGGACATGCATAGAAAAGGTCGCCCCGTTCGATCGCAAGCCCTTCGACGGGCAGACCGGTGCGAAATCGTCCGCTCGGGAGATACGGTGAGATTTGGCGATTCGTCGCCGGCGGCGCATGTTCATACTCTTCGCCGAGCGAAAAGTTGGGGAACAGCACGGGCCGGCCGCGCAAGGCGTGCTGGCAGCCGTGCAGACCCTGCGTGAGATGAACGCCGACAACCTGCGCAAGGTGCCGGCCGATGCACCCACGGCCTTCATCAAGCCGCGCTGGAAGCCGCTGGTGATCACCCCGGAAGGCCTCGACCGGAAATTCTACGAAATCTGCGCCCTGTCCGAGCTGAAGAACGCCCTGCGCTCCGGCGACATCTGGGTCAAGGGCTCGCGGCAGTTCCGCGACTTCGACGACTACCTGCTGCCGGCCGAGAAGTTCGCCGCACTCAAGCGCGAGCAGGCCCTGCCCCTGGCGATCAACCCGAACAGCGACCAGTACCTGGAAGAGCGTTTGCAGCTGCTGGACGAGCAGTTGGCCACCGTCACCCGCCTGGCCAAGGACAACGAGCTGCCCGATGCCATCCTCACCGAGTCAGGGCTGAAAATCACCCCGCTGGATGCGGCGGTGCCGGATCGGGCGCAGGCGCTGATCGACCAAACCAGCCAGTTACTGCCGCGCATCAAGATCACCGAACTGCTGATGGACGTGGACGACTGGACGGGCTTCAGCCGCCACTTCACCCACTTGAAGGACGGGGCCGAGGCCAAAGACAGGACGTTGCTGCTGTCCGCAATCCTCGGTGATGCGATCAACCTCGGGCTGACCAAGATGGCCGAGTCGAGCCCCGGCCTGACCTACGCCAAGCTGTCCTGGCTGCAAGCCTGGCACATCCGCGACGAAACCTATTCGGCGGCCTTGGCCGAGCTGGTCAACCACCAGTATCGCCACGCCTTTGCCGCCCACTGGGGCGACGGCACGACCTCATCCTCCGATGGCCAGCGCTTCCGCGCGGGTGGCCGGGGCGAGAGCACCGGGCACGTCAACCCGAAGTACGGTAGCGAGCCGGGACGGCTGTTCTATACCCATATCTCCGACCAGTACGCGCCGTTCAGCACCCGCGTGGTGAATGTCGGCGTCCGCGATTCCACCTATGTGCTCGACGGCCTGCTGTACCACGAGTCCGACCTGCGGATCGAGGAGCACTACACCGACACGGCCGGCTTCACCGATCACGTCTTTGCCCTGATGCACCTGCTAGGCTTCCGCTTCGCGCCGCGCATCCGCGACCTCGGCGAAACCAAGCTGTACGTGCCGCAGGGCGTGCAAGCCTACCCGACGTTGCGCCCGCTGATCGGCGGCACCCTGAACATCAAGCACGTGCGTGCCCACTGGGACGACATCCTGCGCCTGGCCAGCTCGATCAAGCAGGGCACCGTCACCGCCTCGCTGATGCTGCGCAAGCTCGGCAGCTACCCGCGCCAGAACGGACTGGCCGTGGCCCTGCGCGAGCTGGGCCGGATCGAGCGCACGCTGTTCATCCTGGACTGGCTGCAAAGTGTTGAACTGCGCCGCCGCGTGCATGCCGGCCTGAACAAAGGTGAGGCGCGCAACTCGCTGGCCAGGGCGGTGTTCTTCAACCGCCTTGGGGAAATCAGGGATCGGAGCTTCGAGCAGCAGCGCTACCGGGCCAGCGGCCTCAACCTGGTGACGGCGGCTATCGTGCTGTGGAACACGGTGTACCTGGAACGCGCCACCCAGGGGTTGGTCGAGGCCGGCAAGCCGGTGGACGGCGAGCTGCTGCAATTCCTGTCGCCGCTGGGCTGGGAGCACATCAACCTAACCGGCGATTACGTCTGGCGGCAGAGCCGCAGACTGGAAGACGGGAAGTTTCGGCCCTTACGGATGCCCGGAAAACCTTAGCGTACGATTTTTTCCGAATTCTGCGGGCTCCCCCAGAGGAGCTATTACTGATGAATATTCCATTTTTAAAAGACATTCCCCCGTTCATCTTCTTCACTGGCAAAGGTGGCGTGGGTAAAACCTCCCTGGCATGTGCTACTGCGGTATGGCTGGCTGATCAGGGTAAGAGAACGCTTCTGGTGAGTACCGATCCGGCTTCCAATGTCGGCCAGGTATTTAGCCAGACTATCGGCCACCGAATCACAGATATCAGTACCGTAGAAAATCTTGCCGCGATGGAAGTTGACCCTATGGCTGCAGCACAGGCTTATCGTGACCGCGTACTCGACCCGGTTCGCGGGCTGATGCCAGCCGATGTGGTCAGCAGTATTGAAGAGCAGCTCTCTGGCTCATGCACCACGGAAATCGCTGCGTTTGATGAGTTTACTGGTCTGTTGACCAATCATGAGCTGCGGGAAAAATATGACCATATCGTATTTGATACCGCGCCAACCGGTCACACCATCCGCATGCTTGAATTACCGGGAGCCTGGAGCGGTTATCTCGAAGCGAACCCTGATGCCGCTGCAAACCTTGGACCTCTGGTAGGGCTTGAGAAACAACAGCACCAGTACTCCGATGCGGTTAAAGCGCTGTCCGACGCAGCTCTCACACGCTTAGTGCTGGTTGCCCGAGCTCAGGCTTCAACGCTGAAAGAAGTATCTCATACGCACGATGAGCTGTCTGCTATCGGTTTGCAGCATCAGCACCTTGCCATCAATGGTGTGCTGCCACCGTTTGCAGGTGAGGATGATCCACTGGCGCAAAGTATTCTGGCTCGGGAAGAAAAAGCATTACAGGCAATGCCTGATAATCTGGCTAATCTTCCCCGCTCACAGCTATATCTGAAGCCATTTAACCTGGTCGGTCTGGAAGCATTGCGGGAGTTATTTACAGAGAGCAAAGCCACACCGGCTCTCCCTGCTACCACGCTGAATACTCTGGATTTGCCGAAGCTATCCTCACTGGTGGATGAACTCAGCCAGACAGGTAAAGGGCTGGTCATGACGATGGGTAAAGGCGGAGTGGGCAAAACGACCGTTGCGGCATCAGTCGCGGTATCGCTGGCGAAACGTGGCCACAAAGTCCATCTGACCACATCCGATCCGGCAGCACATCTGTCTTACACGCTGGATGGATCGCTGCCCAATCTTCAGGTCAGCCGTATCGACCCTAAGGTAGAGACAGAACGTTATCGCCGCTTTGTCCTGGAAAATCAGGGCAAAGGATTAGATGCAGAAGGGCTGGCGGTGCTTGAGGAAGACCTCCGCTCACCATGCACTGAAGAGATTGCCGTCTTCCAGGCATTCTCCCGAATCATCAATGAGGCAGACGACCATTTTGTCATTATGGACACCGCGCCAACGGGCCATACGCTCCTGCTACTGGATGCGACTGGAGCCTATCACCGGGAAATGGTGCGTCAGATGGGACAAACACATGACCACGTCATCACTCCAATGATGCAATTGCAGGATCCGGAGAAGACGAAGGTGATTATCGTGACGCTTGCCGAAACAACACCTGTACTGGAAGCTGCAAACCTGCAGTCCGATCTGCGCCGGGCCGGGATCGAGCCGTGGGCATGGGTTGTTAATAACAGCCTGGCAGCTGCTGAACCGTCTTCACCTTTCCTGAAGACCAGGGCTAACCGCGAGCAGCCTCTCATCTCTGATGTGGAAGAGCAGTATGCAAAGCGTATTGCATTAACAGCGCTACAGAGCGAAGAGCCGGTTGGTATTGACTTGCTGGAAGAGATGGCGAAGTAACAATGAAGGGGGCATTCGCCCCCTTCATTGTTTATTTCAACCGTTTTCCTGCTTCATCAACGACTTTTTCACCGTCTTCCTTAGTGAAAGCCCCTTTCTGCGCATCCTGTAGGATATCCAGAACCACTTCAGAAGGACGGCACAGTCTGGTTCCCAGCGGCGTAACCACGATCGGACGGTTAATCAGAATTGGGTGTTGCAACATAAAGTCGATGAGCTGATCGTCAGTAAATTTATCTTCTGCAAGACCCAGTTGCTCGTAAGGTTCAACGTTTTTACGCAGCAGCGCTCGTACTGAAATACCCATATCGGCAATAAGTTTAACCAACTCATCCCTCGAAGGTGGGTTTTCAAGGTAAAGAATAATGGTCGGCTCGGTACCGCTGTTGCGGATCATCTCCAGCGTATTACGCGAGGTGCCGCAGGCTGGGTTATGATAAATAGTGATGTTGCTCATATCAGAATCTCATTACAATGTGACAGAGAGACGTAGCGCCAGCGCGGCCAGCGTTACAAACAGCACAGGCAGAGTCATGACGATCCCGGTGCGGAAATAGTATCCCCAGGTGATGGTCATGTTCTTCTGTGAAAGTACATGCAGCCAGAGCAGTGTTGCCAGGCTACCAATAGGGGTGATTTTCGGCCCCAGATCGCAGCCAATGACGTTGGCATAAATCATCGCCTCTTTGATAACACCGGTCACGGTGCTGCCATCAATTGACAATGCGCCAATCAATACTGTCGGCATATTGTTCATAATAGAAGAGAGTAATGCTGTCAGGAATCCCGTCCCCAGCGTGGCGGCCCACAGTCCTTTATCTGCCAGTACGTTCAGCACGTCAGAGAGATAATCTGTCAGACCGGCGTTACGCAACCCGTAGACCACCAGATACATCCCCAGAGAGAAGATCACGATCTGCCAGGGCGCGCCGCGCAGCACTTTACCGGTGTTAATACCATGACCTTTTTTGGCCACCGCAAACAGGACTGCCGCCCCCACTGCTGCAATCGCACTCACAGGGATCCCCATCGGCTCAAGGACAAAAAAACCGACCAGCAGAAGGAGGAGAACAACCCAGCCGGTTCTGAACGTCGCAGGATCTTTGATGGCTTTTGCAGGTTCTTTCAGTCGCGCCAGCTCATAAGTGGGGGGGATATCTTTGCGGAAAAAAAGATGCAGCATCACCAGCGTGGCGATAATGGCGGCGATATCCACCGGCACCATCACCGAAGCATACTCCGTGAATCCCAGTTTGAAGAAATCAGCTGAAACGATATTGACCAAGTTCGATACGATAAGCGGCAAGCTAGCAGTATCGGAAATAAACCCGGCAGCCATCACGAATGCCAGTGTGGTGCTTTTACTGAAGCCAAGCGCCAGCAGCATGGCGATAACAATCGGCGTCAGAATAAGAGCCGCACCATCGTTGGCAAACAGTGCCGCCACTGCCGCGCCGAGCAGAACAATATACGTAAACAGCAGGCGGCCACGACCGTTCCCCCAGCGAGAAACGTGCAACGCTGCCCATTCGAAAAAGCCTGACTCATCCAGCAACAGGCTGATGATAATAACGGCGATAAATGTTGCCGTCGCGTTCCAGACAATATTCCACACCACCGGAATATCAGCAATGTGTATCACACCCGACGCCAGAGCCAGTACAGCCCCCAACGTGGCGCTCCAGCCAATCCCTAATCCTTTCGGCTGCCAGATAACCAAAACGATGGTCAGGATAAAAATGGCTCCTGCCAGTAACATAAAACCTCCTGACAGGGCAGCTTTGCTGCCCTACGTGATGACAATAATTTACCCAGCAAGTTGTTTGAGTTTGTCGATGCCGGTTGGTTCTGACGCCAGTACGGGAACAAGAGCGACACGGCTGGCGTGCTGGCGTTTAACGCTCTCTATCTGCGGAAGTTCCTGTTGTGCCCGCATACGAAGCAGTGGCGAACGGGTATCCGCAATGGAAAGGCTGTTATTGATAATCCAGCCCCAGGGGTGAATGCCTGCACGCTCAAGGTCGGCCTGTAAATTTGCCGCTTCAAGCACGGGCGTGGTTTCCGGCAGCGTGACCAGTAACACTTTAGTGCGCTCCGGATCCTGAAGCAGCATCATCGGTGTGGTGAAATGGCCTTTTTCTCCCATTTTCTTCGCAATTTCGCGGTGGTACGCGCCTGTAGCATCCAGCAGCAACAGCGTGTGTCCGGTCGGAGCCGTATCCATCACCACGAAACGTTTACCCGCTTCACGAATCACCCGAGAAAAGGCCTGGAAAACAGCAATTTCCTCAGTGCAAGGTGAGCGTAAGTCCTCTTCCAGCAGGCGTTTTCCCGCTTCGTCCAGTTCTTTTCCCTTTGTTTCAAGAACATGCTGACGATAGCGTTCCGTTTCCTCGTGAGGATCGATCCTGCTGACCTGCAGGTTGTTAAGGCTACCGTTCAGGGTCATGCTGAGATGCGCCGCAGGATCAGATGTTGTCAGATGGACATCAAATCCCATGTCGGCCAGCCTGACAGCAATGGCAGCAGCCATCGTGGTTTTCCCCACGCCACCTTTACCCATCAGCATAATCAGGCCATGTTCATTACGGGCAATATCATCAACCAACGCAGAAAGTGACGGAATATCAGGCCGCTGTTGCAGGTATTCATCCGAGGATGGCGACGCTACAGGCTGAGTGGAGAGAAGCCTGCTGAGCGCAGACACACCGACCATATTGACCGGCTGGAGAAATAATGTGTCAGTTGGCAAACCTGCAAGATCAGCGGGAAGATTGGCCAGCGCCTCCTGTTCACGCTCCCATATTGCAGCAGCCAGTGTATCGTTTGCCGCTTCAGTTTTGGGCAGAACGCCATTAATAACCAGGTACTGATTTTTAAGGCCGATGGCGGCAAGTTCCAGATGAGTCCGGGCGACTTCCTGCAACGTGGATTTTTGCAGACGAGCAACTAATACCAGTCGGGTACGCTTTGGATCAGACAACGCTTCAACAGCATGGGCATACTGTTCACGCTGCTTTTCCAGCCCCGCCATTGGGCCGAGACAGGACGCGCCCTCGGGATTGCTGTCAATAAAGCTACTCCAGGCGCCCGGCAACTGCAGAAGGCGAATGGTGTGACCCGTCGGCGCGGTATCAAAAATGATATGGTCAAACCGCGTCAGCAGAGAGGCATCTGTCAGTAATCCGGTAAATTCATCAAAAGCCGCAATCTCTGTTGTGCATGCACCTGACAGTTGTTCGTTGATGCTGGAAACAACGTCATCAGGCAGGACGCCTTTAATAGGGTCAACGATTCTGGCCCGGTACTGTTGTGCAGCAGCCTGAGGATCAATCTCAAGAGCCGACAATCCAGGAACAGAGGCTATTGCCTGAATGGTATTGCCAATCGTCTGGCTAAACACCTGGCCTACGTTTGAGGCCGGATCGGTACTGACCAGCAGCACCCGTTTCCCCTGTTCTGCCAGACGGATCGCCGTGGCGCAGGAAATAGAGGTTTTACCCACGCCTCCTTTACCCGTAAAAAACAGATAAGGGGGGATATTCTGTAAGAATTGCATATGTCCTCCTGACATACTTAACAACAAGAAGTATTACCACCACAGCAACCTGAAGGCGCTAATCCCACTTTATCCAGTGGAATGCCAAACCAGCGAGCCAGCTCAGCGCGTTTCGGGTAACGCCCGGCCATCACTGTTTCGCCATCCAGTAACAACAATGGCAGGCCTTCTGCCCCGGAAGCTTCAATAAACGCTTTGACCTTCTCGTTCTGTACAAAGCTCATCGGTTGTTGCGCAAGATTGAAACGCTCAATTTGTACACCGCGTTGTTTGAGCCATTGCACATCCGCAGAAAAATCGACCAGAGCCTGATCAACATCTGTACCGCAGACGCCGGTGCTGCAACACATCGCCGGGTCAAATACCATTAACGTTTTCATCTTAAATACCTCGCATTTGATAAAACATATATGTTCAGGCAAATTTTTTAGATGCAGACAGCCTTACTGCTACCGGAGCAGTTAACTGAAGCCAGCTTGCGTGCGATGGCTTGAACGTCGTCCTGTTGGCTTAACCAGGCCTGCTCAATAATCTGGGCAGCCCATGAAGGAATATGCGGTGATAAGCGGTAGTGAACCCATTTTCCCTGTTTACGATCCAGAAGGATTCCACTTTCCCGTAGCATCGCCAGATGACGGGATATTTTGGGCTGTGATTGATCCAGTGCCATGCAAAGATCACACACGCACAACTCTCCCATCTCCCTGAGCAGCAACACGATACCCAAACGGGTTTCATCGGACAGGTTTTTAAATAACTGAAGTGGTGTTAGTTGCAACATTTCCCTCTCCTTTGTAGAAAACAAGTATCTCTCGGCTCTGATATTAAGTCAAACAATATATAACAAAAAACGCATATGATTAATCACACTATTACCTTAAGGTAGGTGAGATAACTTGGAGTTCAGATGTAAGATTGAACACCAGAAACTGGTATAGACTTCTTATCTGCTCCCGCTGGGGTGGGAACACATTACCGCATTCGAGTTGCTGATGTCCTTCTTCAACCTGGTCACGGAGCCAGGTATTGTGCTGCCGTTTAACGGTCTGGCGCATAAAATACCGGATTTACAGTCCATGCTTTTTGCAACGGCCATAAAAGCATTCTTTAGTTCAGCGTTGATTCTTAAGTTCATATTAACCTGTGCCATTTATCACCTCGTCATTACTGCGTATACACAGTATGTGACGATTCAGATATCGTCACCAGGGTATGCCGCATCAGCGGCATGTAAGGCGGCATACAGAGGTTACATGTAGCACAGGTGTAAAACCGCCGAAGCCCGGCGTAAGCCGGTACTGATTGACAGATTTCACCTTACCTATCCCCAGCCCTGCCAGACCATACCCGCGTTCAGCCATGAAAGAGCTTCTGTGCGCGGTCGGAGTGGTCCCGACGAGGGTTTACCCGAAGTCGGGTCGTATCTCCGCGTTAGCGGGCCGTGAGGGCCGCTTACGAGCGTGTACTGAGAACTTCCAGCGAGAAGACTGACAGCTATGATGGAGTATAGTTACAACATTCATAATTAAAAGCGACTCTGTTCCGGCCCTTTGGGCCGGGGCGGGGCCGCTTTTCAGTTATGAGGGAGGGGCTTTGTGGTTTCAGTTCTGCGCGGGACCGGGGTTTTCCTGGTGGTTGTATTTGAGTGTTGTAACTAAAGTGACTCCGGTAGGGGCCCGCCGCTTGCGGTGGGAGGTGCATATCTGTCTGTCCACAGGACAGGCAGTGAACAGGTTTTCTTTTTAAATGAATGTAATTAAGTAGTTTAAAGGAGATATAAACAGGTGTTTAAAAGATATATTGCACCCTGTAAGGCTGGCGGATGGCGCTTTATGACATGAACGGTTGTAACCTTATGGGGAAGTCCCTTGCAGTTATATGTGGATAAGCAAAATTACCTGTCTGTGAGGCGTGTTTTGTATCAAAAACAGGGGGGACCGGATGCACCAGAAGGTGGATGGTGAGGTTGTTTTTTGTATGCGGTGCTGATTTTTTGTGCACTGACGGACTTCAGGCGTGCGAATGCCTCCGGCGCGGGCCGGATTATTCTGAGGAGGTCACTTTCAGGGGGAAGCTGTGGCCAGCCGGCTGTAATTACGGTTACGTGACAGAATCATGCGCTCCTTCACACGACGCTCCACTTCGCGTTTTACCGCCTCACCATTAGCAGTGAAGCGCCCTTCCGAGATTTCACGTGTCAGCTGCCGTTTCACCAGGGTGACGATATCCTGACGTTCCCTGCCCACATCACGACGCGCACGGGCACGTTTTATTCCACGGGACTTAAGCTCTGTCTGGTAACTGCGGAAACGCTCACGCACAAAACGCCAGGCTTTCGCTATCAGTTCATCCATACCCAGTGCATCCAGTCCCTGCTTCTTGCGCTGTCTGTTTTCCCATTCCACACGACTGCGGCGTGCGGAAGCCACCGCCACCTCAGACACATCGAGAGCGGCAAACAGTGCCGGTGTGAACGTGATGTCGGTCGGAATGTAGCACCCGATAAGCGGGTCATATTCCGTCTGGTAGGTAATCAACCCCAGCTCTGACAGGAACGTCAGGGCACGGGTGGCACGAGTGATGGAGAGTTTTCCTGCACCGGACTCTGTCGCCAGTCCGCACTCAATGGCCAGCGTGGTGATGGAACACTGGACGCGGTTGGCCAGCGGATCATAGTGAAAACAGAGCCCCTGCAGCAGCGCATCAATGGCCCGGCGACGCAGTACCGGTGGCATGCGCCGACGCAGACCACGCGAACGGGCATGCGCCACATGAATGGCGAAATCAAAACGGGAGGTGAAGCCCACCGCCTTTTCCATCAGTTTTTCGCAGAACTTCAGCGTTCCGGCACCTTTACGGGGTGTAAACACCGGATTCGGGTTCTTTACCTGGCGGTAATACGTTTGTTGAAGATCAGTCACACCATCCTGCACTTACAATGCGCAGAAGGAGTGAGCACAGAAAGAAGTCTTGAACTTTTCCGGGCATATAACTATACTCCCCGCATAGCTGAATTGTTGGCTATACGGTTTTTAGATGGCCCCGGTAATCTTTCTCACTCGCCAAAGTTAAAGAAGATTATCGGGGTTTTCACTTTTCTGGCTCCTGTAAATCCACATCAGAACCAGTTCCCTGCCACCTTACGGCGTGGCCAGCCACAAAATTCCTTAAACGATCAGTAATCTAGCATCCGCAATTCAAATGTTCAAGAAAGTAACTTAGTTACCTTCTATTCGCATCATCCATCGCAGCTTTTTCTTTCAAAATCCAGTGCTCTATCATTTCTTTTTGAGTTAAGCCCGAATCTTTACAAAGCTGTGTCAAATCATCTTTGAGCTCACTCTGGATGAAAACATTAATCGCTTTATGTGTCCCCTTTTTCCGGGAAACAGATATGCGTTGTTTCTCGGCTCCGGTTAACGGATTACCTTTTCTGTAAATGCGTTTCGGTGAGGAAGTTACTGCATTTTCGATCTGCGACATCCCGCCTCCTCAATACTTAAACAGGGATCGTTTCGCAGAGGATACTACAGTTTTTTGAAATCAGCGACTTAAGAATTGTGACGAAAATCTGTGTTGGCGCACAAATCAACGGGGATTACTGTCGTTTAATGTGATTTAAACTGTGAAATAGTATGGTTTTCAGTTATGGAAACGCCGGGAGCGGGGAAAACTTGCTTTTTCCCGTTTCCGGGGTTGGACAACTGAGCAACGCGAAGGCGTCAGCTACGATGTTCCGATGACTGCTGAGCCCCCCTGTTGTATTCAGCGACTCTCCGGTCATATACAGCAGTTTTCTGGCATTGTGGCTTCTGAGCAACGGAATACCAGCCTGCCTCAGAACCTCTTACTGGGGAGGGATGCCGGAACTACTAAAATTTTCGGTATAGCGGATTTGTCAATTTTTAAGGCATATTTGGCATGTGCTGACGTGGTCGTGAGTGAGAATTGCTCTGTACCAACTATGTGATACGTTACGAGCTGTGATTTTCGCTCTAAAAAGATATTTCTTTGCTGCACGATTAACGGGGGCCTTATGTACAAGTGCTGCCCCCTAAAATTCCAGGGCTACAGAAATTTCGGCGATTCCAGCGCAAAACCACAAAATAAACTATCTCACAACCCTGACCAGTTATTTCTCAAGCTACTGCTGCTATAAACCCGATGGCAACAGAGTCAAATTCCCTACGGAAGCAATTTCGACATCATTCACTGTTTGAGCGCTATGCTAGTCATGAAAGTTTCTGACAAGCTGACTACTACCTCACACAGCTGAAAATTGCCAACTAGGATTAGATTATTCTCGAAAATCTCAATCTAATAGCTCATTGTCTCACCATCTTTCTATCTACAGAATTAACAAAAGCTCATACATTTAGTAGTTACCAATATTTTCAATGAAACAATGTAAATTATCAGTCATCTCAAACATGTAAGACATCTTTTCCCAAGCGCTGGTAACGCCGTTCAAATGCATCTTCGCCGCCTTCCATCACCTGGCAGACTTCACGGCGCATGGTCTGATCCTGCAAAGAGCCGATTTGCTTCACATGGCACTGGTGATTGAAGTCCAGTACATGAATAAACTCTGCGTCACCATTGACTACGATGTTGGGGTTGTGGGTCACGATAACGAGTTGACGACGCAATTTATTGCTGCGGATCTGCTGTACAACCAATCCGTAGATCAAGTGGTTATCCAAGTCATCTTCTGGCTGGTCGAGCACCAGTGGCTCATTGCCATGCGCCAACAGGAAGGCCAGCATGGCCGCTGCCCGCTGCCCAGCGGACGCCTGACCGATGGACTGAAAGTCCCGCCCGTCCCCCTTACGGCTGTACTCCACCTGCAAACCGTCTTCGGGGAACCAACACAGAATGTGATCGATAAATTCCGGGCGCTTGCCAGCTTCCGCTTTCAAGAATTTATTGAACCAGTGACCAAACTCCGCCTGCCCGCGACAGGCTTGTGACAGGCGCTTCTTTTGCGCCAGTAACGCCTGCTCGAAAGCTACCGTATCCCATATGCCCGACTGCTCGACCAGCTCAACCGTGCCCAGCAGATTGGCCACGAGCCCTTTTGGGGATGCTCCCTCTAGCTCTTGATACAGGTCGTCCACATACTTGCCTTCAGCAGCCCCAAGCACCTCCCGCAAGGAGCGCTCAATACCATGCGCGTCCCGACTGTACGGGATCAGCTCAATGCGCACAAAGGGATTGCCTTGCAGCGTTGCTCGCAGAAATGCGCTCCGTTGGGCGCTGATGGTGCGGCGGGCGGATTGCACCTGTTCCAGCAACGACTTGGCCTTTTCACGCAACTCGGTGTGCTGCTTCTGCAAGCCTTGCAGCTTCTTCAGCTCAGTTTCTAAACGCTGCTTTTCTTTCACCAAGCGCCCGTACTCGCTGGGGTCGCTGACACCTTGTTGCTGCAAGTCGGCCTTGAGCAACTCGTAAGCTGTCTTGGCCGCGCCGATCCGTGCAAACCAAGGCGAAGCCTCCATTTCACCTCTCAGGACTTGCCCACACTCCTGCAACATGTTTGCCACGCGCTCGACTTCCTGCCGAGCTTTGATGATAGCAGCGTGCAGCGCTTGGACAATACCCAGTGCAGGGCCATCCTCGGTGGTATCGAACAAGCCTTCCGGCAAGTCTTCCACCAACAGATCGTCGGCAAGCGTTTTCAAATGAGTTGCCAATTCGACGGAGGCTTCAAACTGACGTTCCAGTTCGCGGCTTTGCTGGTTGGTGCGCTGATAGTTCTTCAGCAAAGCAGCATGATCGGCGACCTCGAAGCGAGCCAGCTTACGCTGAATGTCTTGCAGTGCAAGCGTCAACGCCTCACGCTCTTGCAGTTTACCGTCCAACTCGCGCATCTGCGCCCGTGCAACCAAGAAGGCGCGCTTAGCCTCCTCGAAAGCAGCTTGCTGCGACTGCGTACCTGCAGCATCGTCAATCACCTTGAGCAGCGCCTGTTGGCTGTCACCAGCCAGCGCGGCGATCTGCCCTTGGCTGAATAAACGCACCGGAAAGCGTTGCTCGGTGACGCTCTGACTGACCGAAGGCTTGAAACTACCCGTATCGGCATCCCATTCCTCCACCGCGTGGCCCTGACCATCCTGCCGCCAGATCAGGCGATAGGGTATGCCATCACGCTGCACTTGCACACAGAAGCTTGTTTCCGCTCGTAGTCCACCTTCGTCATTGCGGCTCTTGGCAACCTGATTGAAACGCTTGAAGGTCTGTCCAGCTTCTGAACTGAGCAACAACTCCTTCTCACGGCGATAGGCCAAGCGCAAGGCATGCACGACGGTTGATTTTCCGGTCCCACGACCACCGATCAAAGCATTGAAGTAAGGGTTGAGAGACAAGCTGGCAAACGTTTTGCCCCGCCCCATGTAACGCGCGTCGCGGATTTCTATCGATTCGATGAAATGCTCGGGCGTATTGAACGGCACAAAGTCATTGCTTTCATCACTGCGCCGAACAGAGACATCCTGCCCATCCAGCAACGCAAGACGCAATCCTTCTAGGCTAGGTCGGGCCATCTTGATCCAGGTGTAGCGAGAACCGGGAACAGCAGCACCTTTGAAGCTATGGCAATCGCTGCCCACCACGCTGGCAAATCGAAGTTTCAGTTCGTCCAACACCATAGGCTTAGGACTGGTGGAGGTCGTCCATTCTAGTGCTAGAATCCCGGCCTCATTCATAATCTGTCTGACCGTGTTGGTATCCATCAGGCATTTGCGTGTACCGGGTTCAACCTGCAGCAGACCTTTGTCGGCATCTACATGTGCTGGAATGGCAAGGCCACCCGCCGCTAGAATGCGCTCAACCACTTGGGCTGCACCGATTCGGGTGACACTATCACTGTCGCCGCGCGTACCTTGGTAATCCACCTGCGCCAACAGGTCGCTGATGGTTTGACTGTTGGCAGAGGGGTCGAAGATCGCTAGCAGATGAAAGCCACCTTGCACCGAGATCTCCACACCGGGGAATAAGTGCAACTCGCGGAAGCCGTCAGGCGGTGTGCCAGCATCGGCCTCTCGCTTCATCTGCGCATAAGCAGCCTTGAGCAAGTCGATCCACTCACCGGTGTTATGATCGGTGACGGCCACGCAATCGATCTCGGCGGCCATGAACTTGAGTAACCATTTCTGTGGTTTCAGCTCATCTGGCGTGCCGATAGCGGCCTGCCAAGCGCCTGTATCCCTAGAGGCTGGAGTGTGGGTGTGGAAATCGAACTTCCACCAACGAGCGCCGGGGTAATGCCACGGTTTGCTCATGTTCTTCTCCTAATTGCGACCATTATTCCTCCGTCCTTATCCAAAACATAAAACGAGTAGCACATCATGAAAGGCTTATTGAAGGAGATGCCTCTCGAATAGCAAGCAGTCTTTCGATCTGCTTCTTAATATCGAAGACAATTTCTTCGGATGAGGTGATGCCAAAACTAATTTCTTCCCCAATAGCTTGCAACTTATCAGCAGCCTCTTTGGCTAAGATTCCTCGGACAATTCTTCGTTGTTCGTCAATTGTCGGCAAAGGAATGAGAATTTTCTTTATATCGTTCTGATTCAAAGTTACATTTGTGGCACCACACATCATTGGCACTAATAGTTCATCTTTGAACTTCGACAGATATTCGTGGACATATCTCATATCTACATGTTCTGGTTCTTTTGCTTCAAGGCAGCACATAGTATCTGCGAGAGCAAATTTTCCTTCCTGATAATGAAGGCGCTTAATGTCAGCTTTGCCGTGCCCAGATGAGGATACAAGCGGTATGCAGCTTGCTTTGAAATCAAAGGAGTAATCGGCTGATGTTTTTCTGTCAGCAGCAGGAACCACAAGTGGAAAATCTCCGGGCGGAGAACTCATGTTTGAGTGCATACCACGATGAATATTGCAAATCACGCCCAACTCTCTCGCACTGGGCATACGTTCCCAAAGCTCTCGAAATGTTCTCTCAAGCATGTACCACCGACCGACCAAGTGACATCCAACTGAAGCAAGAATGTGCTCTCTTTTGACTGTGATGAAATCTAGTTTTGAGGAGGGGATTGTGCTTTCCAGTTGATTACGCTTGAAATTATCAATTAACTCCAATGCTACTGGTAGATCGTTCTCGTCAACTGCTTGTCTAGTGTCTGTTTGTGTATACCCGTCAGCGCCTATGTTTATAAAAAGAACCTCGTCGGTTCTTTTGGCTATCTGCTTGTCGATGATCAAGATGTGAGTTTTAACGCTAGCGTATGGCTTGAATACACCATGAGGCAATTCAACGACTGCGATTAGAGATTTTTCTTGAATCAATCGCTTTCGCATCTCAACGTATGCGGATTGACCAACAAAAACGATGCCTTCAGGTACAACCACTCCGGCTTTCCCTATTGGTGACAAGTGTTCAGAGATGTAGTCAAGGAAAAGTAGTTCTGCTCGTTTTGACCGCAGGCTAAATTTTTTATGGGGCTTAATGCCCCCCTTAGGCGTCATAAAAGGCGGGTTGGCCAAGATTGTGTCATAAGTCTCTTGCCAGTGCTCTTCTTGAGTTAAAGAGTCATACTCTTCAATCAATGGGGAGCGGAATCCGTGCAAATAAAGATTTACTAGTGAAATCCTTACCATATCCGGCGAAATATCAAAGCCTCTAATGTTCTCATGAATTCTTTGGCGCTCTATCGGGGTCAGAAGACTCCCGCTGTAGTGCATTGGACTTTCAATTGAAGTTTCAGCGACTGAGGCGCCATGCCGTAACTGCCAGCTATTTCGCTCTTCGCTTGGCGTGTTCTCTCTCAGGATGTGTTTGTAGGCCGAAATCAGGAACCCAGCGGTGCCACAAGCCGGGTCCAAAACCCTGTCACTCTTTTGGGGCCCAACAGCTCGAACCACGAAATCAATGATGTGTCGCGGCGTACGGAATTGGCCCGCATCGCCTTGACTACCCAGCACTGATAGTAGGTATTCGAAAGGGCACTGTTGCAAAGTTAGCGATGAGGCAGCCTTTTGTCTTATTCAAAGGCCTTACATTTCAAAAACTCTGCTTACCAGGCGCATTTCGCCCAGGGGATCACCATAATAAAATGCTGAGGCCTGGCC